>Ga0209689_1000100_pt1 | contig 46847 bp, 43 predicted proteins | sample GraSoiAngelo_149_FD_187119 | JGI IMG/M metagenome (GOLD analysis project Ga0209689, IMG submission 187119) | Grasslands soil microbial communities from the Angelo Coastal Reserve, California, USA - 14_1009_09_30cm (SPAdes) (version 2) | ecosystem: Environmental > Terrestrial > Soil > Grasslands ... | reverse complement strand
TGCGCTGGGTGGCCGAGCACGGCAAGCTGCCCGTGCCCAACTTCTCCGCGGGGGGCATCGCCACGCCGGCAGATGCCGCGCTCATGATGCAGCTCGGCGCGGAGGCCGTCTTCGTCGGCTCGGGTATCTTCAAGTCCGCCGACCCCGCCGCGCGGGCCAAGGCGGTGGTCCAGGCCACGACCCACTTCAAGAATCCCGACATCCTGGTCAAGGTGTCCGAGGATCTCGGCGAGGCCATGCCCGGTATCGAGACCTCCAAGCTCAAAGAGTCCGACCTGCTGCAGACCCGCGGCTGGTAGCTCCTCTCGACGCCCGGCGGGGCCGAAGGGTCCCGCCGGGCCGGAGACACTCATATGGGTATCCTGACCGAGGACATGAAGCGCACGGTGCGCGAGCAGCGGCTCGCCTATGTCGCGAGCGTTTGCCCGGACGGCACGCCCAACCTCTCGCCCAAGGCGACCACGACCGTGTGGGACGACGACCATCTCGTCTATCTCGACATCCGCTCGCCCCAGACGCGCGAGAACGTGCTGGCCAATCCTTCCGTCGAGCTCAACGTCGTGGATCCCGTCGCGCGCAAGGGCTATCGATTCAAGGGACGAGCGACGGTGCTCACGACCGGACCGCTCTTCGAAGACGTGCTCGCCTTCTACCGCGGCCGGGGACTGGACTATGGCCCTGAGGCCGTGGTGCTCATCCGCGTCGAGCGGGCGCGGCCGCTCGTCTCCCCCGCCTATGACCGCGGGCGCACCGAGGAGGACGTGCGCGCGGAATTCTACGCGTACTACGATGCCCTCAATCGACCCAAGGCCGGGCGACCTGAGGTCGGGACGGCCGCATGAAGCTGGGCGTGCTCGCCCTCCAGGGCGATTTCGACATGCACCGCAAGGCGCTGGATCGGATCGGCGTCGAGAGCGCCGAGGTGCGACTGCCCGAGCAGCTCGACGACGTCGCCGGCCTCGTCATGCCGGGGGGCGAGAGCACGACCCTCCTCAAGCTCATGGACACGTGGGAGTTCATCCCGGCCCTGAAGAAGTTCCACGATTCCGGACGCCCGATCTTCGGCACCTGCGCGGGTCTCATTCTCCTCGCCCGCGAGGTCGAGCGCCCGCAGCAGTTCTCGCTGGGCTTCATCGACATCACGGCCGAGCGCAACGCCTACGGGCGCCAGAAGGAGAGCTTCGAGACCGCGGGACCCGCCGATCTGGGGCAGGGGCCGCGGCCCATCAAGATGATCTTCATCCGGGCCCCGCGCATCCGCCGCTTCGGCCCAGGCGTGACACCCCTCGTCCACCACAACGGGGAATGCGTGATGGCCCGCCAGGGACATATCCTGGTCGCCGCCTTCCATCCCGAGCTCACGGACGATACGGCCGTGCACACCTACTTTGCCGACATGGTGCGGGGCGCCTCGACTCGCTAGCTGACTGCTCCCCCGATCCCTTCTGACGCACTGCAGCGAGCCTTCAGGTCTTTCGAGATTGACAGGACCAGGGGCACGGCGCATAGTCTGGTCCGACCAATAGACCGCCAGAGACAACCGGCGGGAACCCGCGCCAAGGAGAAGCGTATGGCCCATTTCACCTGCGAGGTCGTCTATCGCGGCATCTTCCAGAAAAACCTCGCCGCCCGCATCTGCCGCGGCATCGTGCTCTCGGCCCGCAAGGCCGGGCGGTGGGGCATCGCCTTCGGCCGCTACGGGGACAGCCCCCAGCGCAACGGCATCCCCGCCAAGGACTTCGCCATCGTGGCGGACACGCAGGAAGAGCTCGAGCAGAACATGGCCCGCTACGAGCCCAAAGAGGTGGACGTCACCATCTGCGTGGACGACACGCTATCCAAGGGCGTCGAGTCCTGGGCGTGGTACGGGCTCCAGCCCATCAACCGGCTGACCATCCCCAACGGGACGCTGCTCATGACCTCGCTCCAGAGCCCTACCGAGCTGCTCAAGGACATCCACAAGAAGGAAGCGCCTTACAACCTGGCCCTGATCCCTGCCAAGGCCTCCTTCTCCGGTCTGTGGGTCTACAAGGAAGACCATACGGAAGCGCGCATCATGGGCGCCCTCGCCAAGATCCAGCCGGGCTTCCTCTCCCTGGACGCCGTGTGCGCGGCCATCCAGGAGGCGGAGTGGGGCTCCGAGCTCAAGGCGGCGTCGGCGCGCAAGGCCTTCGAGCGACTGGAGAGCCGGCCCGTCAAGATCACCGAGGGCAATACTGAGACGCCGTTCTCCTTCGAGAAGCCGAAGTGGTGGGAGATGCGCGAGGGCGTCAGCATCCCCGCCATCCCCATCGGCAAGCCCATGGAGGGCGGCAAGGGCTATGTCCCCGAGCGCAACCCGTACTTCAAGAAGTTCACCACGCGCACCATGCGTCCGGTCATCGACTTCGACAAGTGCGTGAAGTGCACGCTCTGCTGGATCCAGTGCCCGGACTCGTGCTTCGACGTGACGCCGGACGGGCTCTACGACGCCAACATGGAGTCCTGCTGCGGCTGCGGCGTCTGCGAGGCGGTCTGTCCCGCCAAGGACTGCGTCACCATGGTCCGGGAAGACGCCTTCGAGGACAACGCCAGCCAGTACGAGATGTGGCGGCGTGACAAGCCCGCGTACGTCAAGTGGATGGGAGACAAGATCGCCTCCAAGGAGCACGTGGTCCGCTCCCACGGCTTCCGCTTCCGCGGGCAGTATGCCGAGGAGATCAAGCAGGAGCTGGAGCAGGGTGGCATCGAGATCACGGCGGGCATCCCCGGCGAGAACGCCGCGGGCAAGCAGCGCTAGAGACCGGAGGATAACGCGATGGCGGTGGAGACCAAGACCCCGGCGGGAACGACGGCATCCGACGACCGCGAGATGCTCATCTCGGGAAGCGAGGCCTGCGCGGAGGCGCTGACCCTCGCCGACCTCGACGTGGTGACGGCGTACCCGATCCGTCCCTACGACACCGTGATGCAGGCCATAGCCAAGAAGATCGCCAACGGCCAGCTGGAGGCCGAGTACATCGTGGCCGAGGGCGAGCACAGCCAGTTCGAGGTGGTCAAGCATGCCTCGACGGTGGGCGCGCGCGTCTTCTGCGGGTCCTCGGGCGTGGGCTGGATGTACGCCATGGAGTGCCTGACGGTGACGCCGCCGCTGCGCGTGCCCATGGTGTGCATGGTCGGCAACCGCGCGCTCGACGACCCGGGCGCCTTCGGCGTCGAGCACAACGACGCGCTGACCGTGCGGGACCTGGGCTGGCTGCTCATCTGGGTGGACACGGCCCAGGAGATGCTGGACACCACCTTGCTCGCCTATCGCATCGCCGAGGATCGGCGAGTCTTCCTGCCCATCGCGATCTCCGCCGACGGAGCCTTCCTCACGCATTCGCAGGCGATCGTGCAGGTGCCGAGCCGGGCCAAGGTCGACAAGTTCCTGCCGCCCTACAACCGTGGCGACCTGCTCCTGCACCCGGACAATCCCATCACGGTCGCGCCGCAGGCCAACGAGGACTGGGTGATCGAGATCCGGCGGCAGAACAACGAGGCGATGAACCGCGCGTACACGGTCATCGAAGAGGCCTACGCGGACTTCCGGAAGACCTTCGGCCGCGGCCCCGAGAACCCGTGGTTCGAGGAGTACATGACGGAGGACGCCGAAGTCATCCTCATGGGTATGGGCACGATCTCGCTGCCTTTCAAGGTCGGCATCCGGAACATGCGCGCCAAGGGCATGAAGGTGGGGCTCATCCGGCCCCGCTGGTTCCGGCCTTTCCCGACGGAGAAGATGGTCACCGCCCTCCAGGGCGCCAAGGCCATCGGCGTCATCGACCGGGACTACTCCTTCGGCTCGCCCTTCGGATCGGGCGTGGTCGCCAACGAGATCAGGGCGGCCATGTACAATGCCGACAAGCGTCCGCCGCTCCTGTCCTTCATCTGCGGGCTGGGCGGCCGCGAGGTGACGCTCGAAGACGTCTACAAGGCAACCGACCTCTGTTTCGAAGCTGCCAAGACAGGGAAGTCCCCCCTCAAGACGCAGTGGCTGGGCGTCAGAGAATAGGGAGAGAGATCATGGCTGAGGCATTCGCGAACGCCACGCAGATTCTCGAGCCGTTCCGTGGAGTTAAGAAGGTTACCATCGAGGAATACTTCACCTCTGGTCACCGCACCTGTCAGGGCTGCGAGTCGGCCCTGGTCATGAAGCTCATGGTCAAGGCGGCGGGGCCGCGGACCATAGTCCTGGGCGCGACCGGGTGCATGTACGTCGCCAACACGACGTACTACACGACGCCCTGGGTGGTGCCGTGGATGCACACCCAGCTCGGCTCCTCGGGCTCGGCCGCGCTCGGCACGGCGGCGGGTCTCAAGGCGCTCATGAAGAAGGGCAAGATGAAGTCCGAGCCGATCAACGTCATCGCCTTCTGCGGCGACGGGGGCGGGGCGGACATGGGCCTCGGGGCGATCTCGGCGACCCTGACGCACAAGGAGTACAACTCGCTCATCCTGATGTACGACAACGAGTCGTACGCCAACACGGACATCCAGCTCTCGGGCTCGACGCCGTACGGCGCCAATACGACCTTCAGCCCGCCGGGCACGTTGAAGCGGATCATCCACACGCGCTGGAAGAAGAACATGGCGGGCATGCTGGCGGCTGGGCACCCCGAGTGCCGCTACGTCGCCACCGTCGACGCCTCGTACGCCGTCGAGATGATGAACAAGGTCCGCAAGGCCCTCTCCATCGGCGGGCCGACGTTCATACACTCGCTCGATCCGTGCCCCAAGGGTTGGGACTACGACCCGATGCTCAGCCACGAGCTGGGCGAGCTCGCGGTGGAATGCGGTGTCTTTCCGCTCTACGAGGTCGAGGACGGCGTGGTGCGCCACTACGGCAAGACCAAGGCCATCGTGGAAGGCCGCCCGCGCAAGCCCGTGCGAGAGTACCTGCTCAAGCAGGGCCGCTTTGCTCACTTCACCGAGGAGGATCTCGAGTACTTCCAGTCCAAGGTGGACGAGATGTGGGACAAGTGGGAGATTCCCGGTGTCATCCCGTTCAGAAGGGCCGCGGCGGGCAAGTAACCCGCCGCGATTCATCCATCGAGGGCCGGGCCGCGGCCGCGCGCCGCGTCCGGCCCTCGCCGTTTGCCACGTCGTCCTTGCGCATCCCGCCGTCCCGTCCGGACGTATGTCTCGGTGAGCGGGCCTCATCGGTATCGAGCCTGAGCACTCCCTGGGAGGGTAGGACATGACACGTCAACGGCGATGTCTGATCGGGTCGATGCTGGTCGGCGCCCTTACTGTGTGGGCCACCCCGGCGCCGGCCGCCTGGCAGCCCACCAAGCCCATCGAGTTCGTGATCCCGGCGGGAACGGGCGGCGGCGCGGACCAGATGGCCCGCCTCATTGCGGGCATCGCCGAGAAGCACAAGCTCACTCCGCGCCCTATCATCGCCGTGAACAAATCCGGGGGCGCGGGCGCCGAGGGGTTCCTGCACGTCCAGGGCAAGAAGGGTGACGCGCACACTATCGTCATCACCCTCTCGAACCTCTTCACCACGCCGCTCCACACGGGCATTCCCTTCAGCTGGAAAGACATGACGCCGGTGGCGCGCATCGCCCTCGACGAGTTCATCCTCTGGGTCAACGCGGAGACACCGTACAAGACGGCGCGTGAGTATCTCGCGGCCGTCAAGGCCAAGAACGGCACCATGAAGATGGGCGGCACGGGCTCGGCACAGGAAGACCAGATCATCACCATCATGCTCGAGCAGGCGCAGGGGGTGAAGTTCACCTACGTGCCTTTCAAGGGCGGCGGCGAGGTCTGCGTCAACCTCGTGGGAAAGCACGTGGACTCCACCGTCAACAATCCGATCGAGTGCGTCAGCCACTGGAAGGCGGGCCGGGTCCGGCCCCTCGCCGTCTTCGACGCCGCCCGTATCCCGGTGCCCGAGTGGAAGGACATTCCGACGGTCAAGGAAGCGCTCGGCACGGATATCACCTACCTCATGCTCCGCGGAGTCTTCGGGCCTCCTGACATGCCCAAGGAAGCCCTGGCCTGGTACCAGGATCTCCTGAAGAAAGTCGCCGACACTCCGGAGTTCAAGGACTACATGCAGCAGGGCGCGCTCAAGCCCGCCTGGCTCGTGGGAGACGACTTCAAGAAGTGGCTCGAGCAAGAAGAGCAGGTGCATCGCGACCTGATGACCAAAGGCGGGCTGTTGAAGAAGTAGCGACCATGCGCGCAGCCGACCTAACCACGGCAGTGGTGCTGATGGCGGGCGGGGTGCTCGTGATCTGGGATTCTCTTCGCCTGGGCGTGGGGTGGGGCACCGACGGACCCAAGAGTGGCTTCTTTCCCTTCTGGCTCGGCCTCGCCCTGATCGCGGCCTGCCTCGTCATCACCATCCAGGCCATCCGACGCGCGGACCGCACGCCCTTCATTCCGCCCGGGGCCATGACGCCGGTCTTGAAGGTGCTGGTCCCCGCCACGGGCTACGTGCTGTCCATGCCCTGGCTCGGCCTCTACGTCGCCACCACCCTCTACATGGCCATCTACATGCGGTGGATCGGGCGGTTTCCGTGGCTGTCCGTGGCCGTGGTCAGCATCGTCGTCTCCGCCGTGACCTTCTACGTCTTCGAGATCTGGTTCCTCGTGCCCATGCCCAAGGGACCTCTCGAGGCGTACTTCGGCTACTGACGCGTGGGCATCGAGAACCTCTTCCTGGGCTTCCAGGTTGCGCTGCAGCCGCACAACCTCTTTCTCGCCGTCATCGGCGTCGCCCTCGGCACCATCATCGGGGTCCTTCCCGGCCTGGGGGGTGCCAACGGCGTAGCCATCCTGCTGCCCTTGACCTTCTCGATGCAGCCGACCTCCGCCATCATCCTGCTCACGAGCCTGTACTGGGGCGCCCTCTTCGGCGGCGCCATCACCTCGATCCTTTTCAATATCCCGGGCGAGCCCTGGTCGGTGGCCACGACCTTCGACGGCTATCCCATGGCGCGGAACGGACAGGGAGGGCAGGCCCTCACCGCGGCCTTCACCTCGTCCTTCGTGGGCGCCCTCTTCTCCGTGGTCCTCATCACGCTCTTCGCGCCCCTTCTCGCCGAGGTGGCGCTCAAGTTCGGTCCACCGGAGTTCTTCGCCATCCAGCTTCTGACCTTCTCGTCTTTCGTGGGGCTGGGGGGCGGGAATCCCATGAAGTCGCTCGTGTCCATCCTCATCGGCTTCATCATGGCCGCGGTCGGGCTGGACATCGTGACGGGAGCCCTGCGGCTGACCTTCGGCTTCACCGACCTCATGAAAGGGTTCGATTTCATCGTGGCCGTGATCGGTCTTTTCGGCATCGGCGAGATCCTGCTTACCATGGAGGAGGGTCTGTCCTTCAAGGGCGCCTCCGCCAAGATGAGCCCCCGCGTCGTGCTGGAGACGTGGCGGACTCTCCCGCGCTACTGGCGGACCTTCCTGCGCAGCTGCTTCATCGGCTTCTGGATGGGCTTCAAGCCGGGCGGGGCGACTCCCGCCTCCTTCATGAGCTACTCGTTCGCCAAGCGCTTCGCGCGGAACCCCGAGCGCTTCGGCCAGGGCGACATCGAAGGCGTGGTGGCGCCCGAGACGGCCGCGCACGCGGCGGGTGGCGCCTCGCTCCTGCCCATGATCACCCTCGGCATTCCCGGCTCGCCCACGGCGGCGGTCATGCTGGGCGGGCTCATCATCTGGGGACTCCAGCCCGGGCCCATGCTCTTCAAGGAGAAGCCGGAATTCGTGTGGGGCCTCATCGCCAGCATGTACACGGGAAACGTCATCGGCGTGGCCATGGTCCTCGCCTTCGTCCCCCTCTTCGCGGCCATCCTGCGCGTCCCCTTTGCCATTCTCACGCCCCTCATCGTCTCTGTCTGCGCCGTGGGCGCCTATTCCGTGAACGGTCGCATGATCGACATCTGGTATATGCTCATCTTCGGCGTGGTCGGTTATGCCTTCAAGAAGCTCGACTATCCCCTGGCGCCGCTCGTGCTGGCCCTCGTCCTGGGCGATCTGGCCGAGAATGCGTTGCGCCAGAGCCTGATCATGTCGCACGGCTCGCTCCTGATCTTCCTCGAGCGTCCCATCTCCGGGGCCATCACCGCCGTGGCGCTCTTCTTCTTCGCCCTGCCGGCGATCACGCCCTGGGTGCGCCGGCTCCGGGGAGCCCCGGTGGCCGCCGTCAAGCCCCGGGAGACTTGACCGGCTCGATCAGGTGATGCATTTCGTTTCCGATCCGGGATTCTGGATCCGTCTGCTCGAGATTGGATTCCTCAACCTCCTCCTCTCCGGTGACAACGCCGTCCTCATCGCGCTGGCCGTGCGTTCCCTGCCGAAGCGCCAGCGCGTCCTCGGGCAGATCTGGGGCACTTTGGGCGCCATCGTGCTCCGCCTGGCCTTCGTGGGAATCGTGAGCCGGCTCCTCGAGCTGGCCTTTCTCAGAGCGGCGGGCGCCCTCGTGCTCCTGTGGATCGCCTACAAGCTCGTCCAGCCCGAGGGAGGGGAGCCGGAGACGGGCCGCCACGGCCGATCGTTCTGGCATGCCGTGTGGCTCATTCTCGTGGCCGACGTGACCATGAGCCTCGACAACGTGCTGGCCATCGCGGGGGCCGCGCGGGGAGACATGATGCTCGTGGGCATCGGCATCGCGATGTCCGTGCCCATCGTCATCGTGGGCAGCAGCGTCCTCGCCACGCTCATGAATCGCTATCCCGCCATCATCTGGGTGGGCGGCGGAGTCCTGGGCTTTGTCGCGGGGGAGATGTTGCTGGACGACCCCGTGGTGCTCCGAGCGCTGGGCCAAGGCCTGGACGCTGGCCTCAAGCTGCCCGTGGCCATCGCCATGGCCGGTACCCTCACCGCCATCGGGTGGCGGCTCTCCCAGAAGCAGGCATGAGCTTTCTCCTGGATCCGGAATTCTGGGCGCGTCTCCTCGGCATCGTGCTCATCGACATCTCCCTGGCCGGAGACAACGCGCTCGTGATCGCCCTCGCGGTGCGGGACCTGCCGGCGCGCCAGCAGCTCGTCGGCCGCCTCTGGGGCACCCTCGGGGCCGTGGGCCTCCGCGTCATCTTCATCGCGGTGGTGAGCTTTCTCCTGCGCATTCCGCTTCTCCAGCTGGTCGGCGGGCTGGCCCTGATCTGGATCGCCGTCCGGCTCGTTCGCCCAGGTCACATGGATCATGCGGGGACTCGACACGGCACGTCCCTCAGGGAGGCGATCTGGATCATCGTGGTGGCGGACGTGACCATGAGCCTCGACAATGTGCTGGGGGTGGCGGCCGCGGCCAGGGGAGACATGGTCCTCGTCGTTTTCGGGATCGCCCTCTCCCTGCCGCTGGTGGTCTGGGGGAGCGGCTTTCTGGCCCGTCTGATGGCCCGCCACGAATGGATCATCTGGCTCGGAGGGGGCGTGCTGGGATATGTCGCGGGCGAGATGATCACGGACGACCCCATGGTCCGGCGCTCGCTCGGGATCGGCGCGGCCGCCGCCGACATCTGGCTGTCCATCGTGCTCGCGGCGGCGGTGACGGCGCTCGGCTGGTGGCGGGCGAGGTCCGCGCCTGCCCACGCCCGGAGAAGGGAAGGCACCTGATGGAGCTCGAGCCCGTCAAGTCCATCCGGATCTACGAGGACATCGTTCGCCAGGTCAAGGCGCTGATCGCCGACGGCCGCCTGAACTCGGGCGATCGCCTTCCCCCGGAGCGCGAGCTCGCCGAGCGATTCCGCGTCAGCCGCACCTCGGTGCGCGAGGCCTTGCGCTCGTTGCAGAGCCGCGGCCTCATCGAGATCCGGGCGGGCGAGGGCGCCTTCGTGCGTGACGTCTCGGTGGAGGCGCTGATCGAGCCGCTCGCCCTCGTCATTCTCCCGCATCGCGAAGCGGTGGGGGAGCTCTTCGAGGCGCGTCGCATCCTCGAGCCGGCCATCGCCGCGCTGGCCGCGCGGCGGGCCTCCCGCGAAGAGGTGGGCGAGATGGAGCGCATCCTCGAAGAGCAGGCGCGCGAGGTCGCCCAGGGGCGGACGGGAATGGCGCAGGACTCGGCCCTGCACGCCGCCATCGCCGAGGCCGCACACAACCGCGCCATCGTCCGAATCGTCAATGCGTTGCTGGATCTACTCTCCCAGAGTCGCGAGGAAAGCTTGCTCACGCCCGGCCGTCCCACGCGTTCGCATCACGACCACCGGCGCATGCTCCGGGCAATACGTCGCGGAGACGAAGCGGGGGCGTATCGAGCGATGCGCACCCATCTGGAGGCTGTCGAGAAACTTGTCACCGGAAGCGAGAGCTTCACGCGCGCTCGTCCCGTCAAGGCACGGAGCAAGGGGCCGCGTAAAGTCTCGTAAGTGCCTGTCACGCAACATATTTGTTGACATCGGACCTGCCGTCGCATACCATCACCGGATAACGCAGGCCTCTTCGGGGCCTGCCTTTCTTTCTCTGCAGACCGGGCCGCCCGACCGAGGGGGTCGAGGAAATGGCACACGCCAGGGTACGCAAGGGCGCGCGGACGGCGTCTCCGAGCAGCGGTGCTCGCCGACACAAGTACGTGTACGCCTTCGCCAACGGGAAGGCGGAGGGGTCGAGCGCGCTGCGACATCTGCTCGGCGGTAAAGGCTGCGAGCTGGCGGAGATGACGAACCTGGGCGTCACGGTGCCGCCCGGCTTCACGATCACGACCGAGGCCTGGGCGGCGTACTCGGCGGAGGGACGCAAGCACCCGGCGGGGCTCTGGGAGCAGGTGCTCGCGGCGCTCGCTCGCCTGGAGGCCGCCGTCGGCCTCAAGCTCGGAGACCCCGCGCGGCCCCTCCTCGTCTCCGTGCGCTCGGGGGCCCGCGCCTCCATGCCGGGCATGATGGACACCGTCCTCAACCTCGGTCTCAACGACCGGACGGTGCTGGGGCTCGCGCGCTGGACCAAGAACGAGCGCTTCGCCTGGGACTGCTATCGCCGCTTCATCACCATCTTCGGTGACGTGGTCCTCGGCATCGACCGCCACGCCTTCGACGAGCTTCTCGATCGAGCCAAGGCCCAGGCGGGGGCCCGGTCCGACGCCGACCTGCAGCGCGAGCCGCTCAAGGCCCTCGTGGCGGAGTTCAAGCGGCTCGTCCAGGCCCGCACGGGCAAGGCCTTCCCGCAGGATCCGGTCGAGCAGCTCCGGCTGGCCGTGTCTGCGGTCTTCGACTCGTGGTTCGCCAAGAAGGCCATCGACTACCGGCGCATCCACCGGCTCCCCGACGACTGGGGCACCGCGGTGACGGTGATGGCCATGGTCTTCGGCAACCTCGGCGAGACGTCGGGCACGGGGGTGTGCTTCACGCGCGACCCGTCGAGCGGCGAGCGGCGGTTCTTCGGAGAGTTCCTCGTCAACGCTCAGGGCGAAGACGTGGTGGCGGGCATCCGCACGCCGCAGCCCATCGCCGCCCTCAAGGAGAGCATGCCCAAGGTCTACGACGAGCTCGTGGCCATCAAGGACCGGCTCGAGCGCCACTACCGCGACATGCAGGACATCGAGTTCACGGTGCAGGAAGGCCGGCTCTTCATCTTGCAGACGCGCTCGGGCAAGCGGACGGCCGGCGCCGCCGTGCGCATCGCGGTGGAGATGCTGAAGGAAGGATTGTTCGACGATCGCCGGATAAAAGAGTCGTCGGAACGACGAGAGAAGTCCATCCACACGGCCCTCCTTCGCGTCGAGCCCTCCTCGCTCAACCAGCTCCTGGTGAAGACGGTGGACCCCAAGGCCAAGTACACGGCCATCGCTCAGGGGTTGGCCGCCACCCCGGCGGCGGCCGTCGGCAAGGTCGTCTTCGATCCCGAGAAGGCGGTGGAGATGGCGCTGCGCGAGGAGCAGGTGATCCTCGTGCGCGCGGAGACGTCCCCCGAAGACGTGGCGGGCATGCACGCCGCCCAGGGAGTGCTGACCTCGCGCGGCGGGCTCACCTCTCACGCGGCCGTCGTGGCGCGCGGCTGGGGCAAGAGCTGCGTGGTGGGCGCCGGCGACGTGGTGGTGGACGAGGAGAGCCGGCTCTTCCGCGCGGGACGGACGGTGGTGCGCGAGGGGCAGGTGGTGACCCTGAACGGCGCGACGGGCGAGGTGGTCATGGGCGCCTTGCCCCTCGTGGACCCGACGCTCTCCCCGGAGTTCGAGAAGGTCCTCGAATGGGCAGGCAAGGTCAGCACGACGAAGGTGCGCGCCAACGCCGACACTCCGGAGGACGCCGCCAAGGCCCGGGAATTCAAGGCGGTCGGCATCGGCCTCGTGCGCACGGAGCACATGTTCTTCAAGGCGGACCGCATCGCGATCGTCCGCGAGATGATCATGTCCCGTGACGAGCAGGCCCGCCGCAAGGCCGTGGACAGTCTCCTGCCCTTCCAGCGCGAGGACTTCATCGGCATCTTCACGGCCATGCACGGCTTTCCCGTGACCATACGGCTTCTCGACCCGCCCCTCCACGAGTTCCTTCCCAAGTACAAGGAAGTGCTCGAGGAGTACACGCGGCTCGACGCCCTCGGCATCAACCCGGCCCGGCACCAGGAGCTAGGCGCCATCCGGGCGCGCATCGAAGCTCTCCAGGAGGCCAACCCCATGCTCGGCCACCGGGGCTGCCGGCTCGGCATCACGTTCCCCGAGATCTACGAGATGCAGGTGCGCGCGATCATGGAAGCGGCTTGCGAGGTGGCGAAGCGGGGCGTGCGGGTCGAGCCTCCCGAGATCATGATCCCGCTCACGGGCACCGTCGAGGAGATGAAGCTCACGCGCGAGATGACGGAGCGCGTCGCCCGGCAGACGGTGAGCGACATGGGCGTCAAGGTCGGTCATTCGGTCGGCACCATGATCGAGGTGCCGCGGGCGGCCTTGATCGCGGACGAGCTCGCCCAGCACGCCGAGTTCTTCTCCTTCGGCACCAACGATCTGACCCAGATGACCTTCGGCTACAGCCGCGACGACATCGGCAAGTTCCTGCCCTTCTACCTGGAGCACAAGCTGCTCCCCAGCGATCCCTTCGCCGTGCTGGACCAGGAAGGGGTAGGGGAGATGATCAGGATCGGCATCGAGCGCGGCCGCAAGACTGTGCCCAAGCTCAAGGTGGGGATCTGCGGAGAGCACGGAGGCGAGCCGTCTTCCGTCGAGTTCTGCCATGACGTGGGCATGGACTACGTCTCGTGCTCTCCCTACATGGTCCCCATCGCCTGGCTCGCGTCCGCGCATGCCCAGATCAAGCAACCGCGACGCGCGGAAGGACACGCGTCCGGTCGCGCGCCCAGGAGCCGCCCGCGTGCGTGACTTCCACGGCGTGTACGTCCCCGTGCCCACGCCCTTCCGCGGCGACCAGGTCGCCACGGATCGGCTCAAGGCGAACCTGGCCAAGTGGAACGCCACGGATCTCGCGGGCTACGTCGTGCTGGGCTCCACGGGCGAGTTTCCCATGCTCTCGGAGGCCGAGCGCGACGCCGTGCTCGTGGCCGCCCGCGAGGCGATCCCTCGCGGCAAGGCCTTCCTGGCCGGGACGGGTGCGAACTCCACGCTTCACACGATTCGCCAGACGAAGCGCGCGGCGGAGATCGGGGCGGACGCGGCCATCGTGATCACCCCGCACTACTTCACCAAGGGCTTCGCCCAGGCGGGAGCGCAGGTGCGCCATTACGTCGCGGTGGCCGAGGCCTCGCCCATCCCCGTCATGCTCTACAACTTCCCGCTCAACACCGGGATCAATCTCGAGCCCGACACCGTCGCGCGCATCGCCGAGCACCCGAACGTGTGCGGGATCAAGGACTCCTCCGGCAACATTCCCCAGGCCGCCCACGTCATCCACCTGACGCCGAAGACTTTCCACGTGCTCGTGGGCTCGGCGGCGGCGCTGCTGCCCGCGCTGCCCATCGGAGCCTCGGGCGGCGTCCTCGCCCTCGGCGCCATCGCTCCCCGCGAGCTGTGCGAGGTGTACGGGCTCGCGCGCGATGGGCGATGGGAAGAGGCCAAGGCCATCGCCGCGCGCATGATGCTCGCGGACCGGGGAGTGGCCGGACGATTCGGCATCGGCGGGCTCAAGGCCGCCCTGGACCTGCAGGGCTTCTATGGCGGGCCGTGCCGGGCGCCCCTCGGGACGCCGGACGGCGATGCCATCGAAGACATCAAGGAGTGCCTCGCCTCGGCGGGGCTGCTGTAGTGAGCGCACGAGAACGAAGGAGGGTAACGCTGTGAAGCTTCCTGGAGCGCGGATCGTGCTGGAGTCTTTGAAGCGTGAAGGCGTGAACACCGTGTTCGGCCTGCCCGGGGGGGCGGTACTGCCGATCTACGACGCCCTGTACGACTTCGAGGGTCTCCGCCACATCCTGGTACGCCAGGAAGCGGCCGCCGGGCACGCGGCCGAGGGCTACGCGCGCACCACCGGCAAGGTGGGCGTGTGCCTGGTCACCTCGGGGCCCGCGGCGACCAACCTGGTGACGGCGCTCCAGGACGCCCTCATGGACTCGATTCCCATCGTCGCCTTCACCGGACAGGTGCCCACGCACCTGATCGGCAACGACGCCTTCCAGGAGGCCGACAACGTCGGCATCACGCGCTCGGCGACGAAGCACAACTTCCTCGTCAAGGACGGCAACGATCTGGCCGCGACCATCAAGGAGGCCTTCCATATCGCCTCCACGGGCCGGCCGGGGCCGGTGCACGTCGACCTGCCCAAGGACATCCTCGTCAAGGAGTGGAGCTTCGACTACCCGGAGAGCGTGCACCTGCGCTCGTACAATCCCACGTACGAGGGACATCCCGGGCAGATCAAGAAGGCCGCCCGGGCCATGATCCGGGCCAAGCGGCCCGTCCTCTACGTCGGGGGCGGCGCCATCTCCGCCGACGCCTCGCCCGAGCTCCGCGAGCTGGCGGAGCTGACCCAGATCCCCGTGACCCAGACCTTGATGGGGCTCGGGGCTTTCCCCATGGCCCACCCGCTCTCCCTCGACATGCTGGGCATGCACGGCACCTACTACGCGAACATGTCCGTGCACGACTCGGACTGTCTGGTGGCCGTGGGCGCGCGCTTCGACGACCGCGTCACCGGGCGCGTCGACGCCTTCGCGCCCACCGCCGAGATCATCCACATCGACATCGACCCTTCGTCCATCTCGAAGAACATCAAGGTCGACATCCCGATCGTGGGCGACTGCAAGCGCGTGCTCGTCAAGCTGGTGGAAGCAGTGCGGGAGGAGATGAAGACGTATCCTCAGGGCGCCGTCAAGGAAGCGCGCCGGCAGTGGGCGGAGCAGATCGCGGAGTGGAAGCGCGATCAGCCCCTCCGCTACGAATGGTCGGACGACGTCATCAAGCCGCAGTACGTGATCGAGGAGATCTCCAACCTGACGAACGGGGAGGCCCTCGTGGTCACCGGGGTGGGTCAGCACCAGATGTGGGCGGCCCAGTACTATCGCTTCAAGCATCCGCGCTCGTGGTGCACGTCGGGGGGGCTGGGCACCATGGGCTATGGGCTGCCCACGTCCATGGGCGTGCAGGCCGGCCATCCCGACCGCCTCGTCATCAACATCGACGGCGACGGCTCCTTCGCCATGAACAGCCAGGAGCTCGCCACCTGCTTCGAGGAGCGGCTGCCCGTCAAGACCGTCATCATCAACAACGGCGGCCACGGCATGGTCCGGCAGTGGCAGCGCATCATCTACAAGGAGCGGTTCTGCGCCATCGATCTGGGGCCGAGCCCGGATTTCGTGAAGCTCGCCGAGGCCTACGGGTGCACGGGCATCCGGGCCACCAAGCCCGCCGACGTGGTGCCCGCCCTCGAGAAGATGATCTCCACCCCCGGCCCCGTGCTCCTCGACGTGTGGGTGAACAAGGACGAGTGCGTGTTTCCCATGGTGCCCGCGGGCGGCGCCAACGTCGACATGATCCTCGCGCCGCCGAGCCGGGAGACCCGCGAGCGCGCCGCGAAGTCCCAGACGGGGTTCTAGCCGTGGCCGATGCGCCGGAGATCAAGAAGCACACCATCGCGGTTCTCGTGGAGAACCGCTTCGGGGTGCTCTCGCGCGTGGCCGGGCTCTTCTCCGCCCGGGGCTACAACATCGAGAGCCTGTCCGTGGGGGAGACGCTCGACCCCGCGGTGTCGCGCATGACCCTGGTCGTGCGGGGCGACGCCTTCGTCATCGAGCAGGTCATGAAGCAGCTCCACAAGCTGATCGACGTCATCAAGGTCATCGACCTCAGCGAGGAGACGCACGTGGAGCGCGAGATGCTCCTCGTCCGCGTCAACGCGGAGCCGAGCGCGCGCGCGGAGGTCCTCCGCATCGCGGACATCTTCCGCGCCAAGGTCATCGACGTGACCGCGGCCAGCTACACCCTCGAGGTCACGGGCGAGGAGTCCAAGATCGAAGCCATGCTCGAGCTCCTCCGGGCCTTCGGCATCCAGGAAGTGGTGCGCACGGGCAAGGTCGCCATCGCCCGCAGCCCCAAGACACGGTTCCGCCGCGCCGAGGAGAAGCTGGGCAAGACCGCCCCCCCGCGCCCCTCGAACCCCGCCGCCCAGGACCCGCGCGTGGTCGGGTTCGCGGACTAACCATCACAGGAGAGCACACGTCATGCCGGCGAAGATTTTCTACGATCAGGACTCGGACCTCGGGCTGCTCAAGGGCAAGAAGATCGCCATCATCGGCTACGGCAGCCAGGGGCACGCGCACGCCCTGAATCTCAAGGACTCGGGCCAGGACGTGGTGGTCGGGCTCTACAAGGGCTCGCCGAGCTGGCCCCGGGCGGAGAAGGACGGGCTCAAGGTGATGACGGTGAACGACGCGGCCGCCGCCGCCGACGTCATCATGATCCTCCTGCCCGACCAGAGCCAGCGGCAGATCTACGAGGAGTCCATCAAGGGCACCCTCGGCAAGGGCAAGACCTTGATGTTCGCCCACGGCTTCAACATCCACTTCAACCAGGTGGTGCCCTCGCCCGACGTCGACGTGTCGATGATCGCGCCCAAGGCGCCCGGTCACGTGATGCGCGATCTCTTCACCGCGGGCCCGGGCGTGCCTGCCCTCGTGGCCGTGTACCAGGACGTGTCGGGCAAGGCGCGGGACACCGCCCTCGCCTATGGCAAGGGCGTGGGCTGCACGCGCGCCGGCGTGATCGAGACGACCTTCAAGGAAGAGACGGAGACGGATCTCTTCGGCGAGCAGACGACCCTGTGCGGCGGCGTCTCGCACCTGATCAAGGCCGCCTTCGAGACGCTCGTGGACGCGGGCTACCAGCCCGAGGTCGCCTACTTCGAGTGCATGCACGAGATGAAGCTGATCGTGGATCTCTTCTACCAGGGCGGTCTCTCCTACATGCGCTACTCGGTGTCGGACACCGCCGAGTACGGCGACTACACGCGGGGGCCGCGGATCATCAGCGAGGAGACCAAGGCCGAGATGAAGAAGATCCTCGGGGAGATCCAGTCGGGCCAGTTCGCGCGCGAATGGGTGCTGGAGAATCAGGCGCACCGCGCGGGCTTTCTCGCCCAGCGGCGCCGCGACGCCGCGCATCCCATCGAGGAAGTGGGCGCGCGGCTGCGCAAGATGATGTCCTGGATCAAGCCCCCGCGGGTGTAGCGGGACGGAGAGCGCGTGCGCCTCCCCGTCGCCGTCGAAGGCTGGCGCTTTATCGTCCCCGCCGCGGCGGCCGCGTGTATCCTGGGTTGGATCGGGTGGTGGTGGGCGGCGGCCCCCCTCGCGCTCTTCGCGCTGGCGTGCCTCGGCTTCTTCCGCGATCCCGAGCGGACGCCGCCCGCGGTGACGGGAGCGGTTCTCGCCCCCGCCGACGGGCGCGTGATGGGCGTGGCGGACGTGGACGACGGCTGGGTGGGGCGAGCGACGCGGGTGTCCATCTTCCTGTCGCCCCTCGACGTGCACGTGAACCGCTCCCCCGTGGCGGGGCTCGTGCGAGACGTCCAGTACGCGGAGGGACGCTTCCTGGCCGCGTATCGGGACGAGGCCTCGGAGCTGAACGAGCGCTGCACGGTGGCCCTGGAGGGGGACAGCGCGCGCGTGGGGGTGAGGCAGATCGCGGGGGTGCTCGCCCGCCGCATCGTGTGCCGAGTGCGGCCGGGGGACAAGCTCCAGGCGGGTGAGCGGTACGGGCTGATCCGGTTCGGCTCGCGGACGGACCTCATCGTTCCGCGAGGCGCTGTGCTGAGAGTACGGGTGGGGGACAGGGTGCGGGGCGGAGAGACCATCATGGGAGTGCTGCGGTGAGACGGAGACAGCATCAGAGCGGGGACGGCGCGCGCCATCCGCGGCGCCGGCGCTGGCAGGAGTTCCGCGAGCATCCGCGGCGGGGCATCTTCCTGCTTCCCAGCCTCCTCACCACGGGCAACCTCTTCTGCGGCTTCCTCGCCATCGTGCTCTCCGCGCAAGCCCGCTTCGTCGAGGCGGCGGTGGCCGTCTTCGTGGGGATGATCCTCGACATCCTCGACGGCAAGGTCGCACGGCTGACCAGGACCACCACCCAGTTCGGCGTGGAGTTCGACTCCCTCGCGGACGTGGTGTCCTTCTGCGTCGCGCCCGCCTTCATGCTCTATGCCCTCGCCCTCCAGCAGTTCGGCCGCGTGGCCTGGCTCGGGGCCTTTCTCTTCGTCATCTGCGGCGCCCTCCGGCTCGCGCGCTTCAACGTCTACCAGGGCGTGACGGACCGCCGCTACTTCGTGGGTCTGCCCACCCCCGCCGCCGCGGGCATCGTCGCCTCCACCGCGCTGCTCCTGGAAGGGACGGAGATCGGGCGCTGGCAGGCCGCCGCCATCAGCGTGGGCACGGTGGTGGTCGCCCTCCTCATGGTCTCGACCTTCCGCTACTACAGCTTCAAGGAAGTGGACTTCGCGCGCCGCCGCCCCGCCCAGGTGCTCGTCCTCGTGGTCCTGGGCGTGCTCATCGTGGCCACGCATCCGCAGTGGTTCCTGTTCATCCTGTTCTCGCTGTACCTGCTGAGCGGTCCCACGCGCCCCGTGTGGGTGCGCCGCCGCTTGGATCAGCCGATGGTCAACGAGAAGGGAACCAGGGACGCGCACTAGCGCGATGGAGGATACGTGATGGACCGGATCATCATCTTCGACACGTCGCTCCGGGACGGCGAGCAGGCCCCCGGGTTTTCCATGAACACGCAGGAGAAGCTCGAGATGGCGCGGCAGCTCGCCCGCCTGAACGTCGACGTCATCGAGGCGGGCTTCCCCATCTCCTCGGACGAGGATTTCGAGGCGGTGCGCGAGGTCGCCAAGCAGGTGGGCACCCTGGAGGGGGCGCCCATCATCTGCGGGCTCAGCCGGGTGGGGCTCGCCGACATCGACCGGGCGTGGGAGGCGGTCAAGTACGCGAGGCGCTCCCGCATCCATACCTTCGTGGCCACCTCGGACATCCACCTCAAGTACAAGCTCAGGAAGAGCCGGGCCGAGGTCCTGAAGGCGGCCGTCGACGCGGTCAAGCACGCGAGGGCGTACTGCGAGGACGTGGAGTTCTCGCCCGAGGACGCCTCCCGCACGGACTTCGACTACATGTGCGAGGTGCTGGAGGCGGTCATCGATGCGGGGGCCCGCACCATCAACATCCCGGACACCGTGGGCTACGCCATTCCCGAGGAGTGGTTCAACCGGATCATGAAGATCCGGGAGCACGTCAAGAACAGCGGCAAGGCCGTGCTCTCCGTGCACTGTCACAACGACCTGGGCCAGGCCGTGGCCAACTCCCTCGCGGCCATCCGGGCGGGGGCGCGGCAGATCGAGTGCACCATCAACGGCATCGGGGAGCGGGCGGGCAACGCCTCCCTCGAGGAGATCGTGATGGCGCTCAAGACGCGCAAGGACTTCTTCGAGATCGACACCCAGGTGCGCACGGAGGAGATCTTCAAGAGCTCGCGCCTCCTCTCCTCCATCACGGGCGTGCACGTGCAGCCCAACAAGGCCATCGTGGGCGAGAACGCCTTCGCCCACGAGGCGGGCATCCACCAGGACGGCGTGCTCAAGGAAAAGCTCACCTACGAGATCATGAAGCCGGAAGACATCGGCCGGGCCGCCAACAAGCTCGTCATGGGCAAGCACTCGGGCCGGGCCGCTCTCGCCGCGCGGTTGAGAGAGCTCGGGTTCGATCTCGACGAGGGCGAGCTCGGCAAGGCCTTCAAGCGGTTCAAGGATCTCGCGGACAAGAAGAAGGAGATCTTCGACGACGACCTGATCTCCATCGTCAAGGACGAGATCGCCCAGGTGCCCGAGACGTACACGCTCGACTACCTGCACATGATCAGCGGGACGGGCATCATCCCCTCGGCCACGGTGCGTCTCAAGAAGGACACCGAGGTCTTCCAGGACTCGGGCGTGGGCGACGGGCCGGTGGACGCGGTGCTGAACGCCATCGACGCCATCACCGGGCTCAAGGGTCGGCTCCAGGACTATCAGCTGCGCGCCGTCACCTCCGGCAAGGACGCCATCGGCGAGGTGTCGGTCCGGGTGGACTTTGACGGCACCGTGGTGCCGGGCAAAGGCAGCTCGACTGACGTGATCGAGGCGAGCGCGCGAGCATACGTGAACGCGCTCAACCGCCTGGTGCATCCGGCGGGAGGCCAGAAGGTCAAGGAGATCGGGCCTTAGGGTCCCAGGGACGGCGAGAATGGCCCATCTGCTTCGTCGGCTCCGTCAGGGCTGCCCTCAGCGCATGTGGTATTTCGAGCTGAGGGGCGAAGCCACGAGGCGAGGGCTGAGTGAGAGTACGCCTCGGGCAGCGCTGCCGTCGCCGCTCCGCATCTGGACCATTCTCGCCGCCCCGGCAGGGGACCTGTCGTGACGACGCACAAGATCGCGCTGCTCGGGGGCGACGGCATCGGGCAGGAGGTGACACCCGAAGCCCGCAAGGTGCTCGAGGTGGTGGGCCGGGCCACCGGCGCCTCCTTCGAGTTCGAGGCCGCTCTCATCGGAGGGGCGGCCATCGACGCCACGGGCGAGCCGCTCCCCGCCTCCACCCTCCGGCTGTGCGAGCAGAGCGACGCCATCCTCTTCGGCGCGGTCGGGGGACCCAAGTGGGACGCTCTGCCGCAGGAGCAGAAGCCCGAGCGGGGACTCCTGGGCCTTCGCAAGGAGCTCGACCTCTTCGCCAACCTGCGACCGGCCAAGTGCTTCCCCATGCTGCTGGACGCCTCCCCCCTGAAGCGCGAGGTGGTCGAGGGCACCGACATCATGGTCATCCGGGAGCTGACGGGCGGGCTCTACTTCGGCGAGCCGCGGGGCCGGGAGGAGTTCGCCGACGGCGGCGCCCGGGCCGTGAACACCATGGCCTATACCTCGCGCGAGGTGGAGCGAGTGGCCCGGGCCGCCTTCGACGTCGCCATGAAGCGGAAGAAGCGACTGGCTTCCGTGGACAAGGCCAACGTCCTTGTGGTCTCGCAGCTCTGGCGCGAGGTGGTCACCCGCGTGGGCAAGGACTATCCGCAGGTGGCCCTCGAGCACGTCCTCGTGGACAACTGCGCCATGGCTCTCGTCCACAAGCCGACGCACTTCGACACCATCGTCACCGAGAACACCTTCGGCGACATCCTCTCCGACGAGGCGGCCATCCTGGCCGGCTCCATGGGCATGCTCCCGTCGGCAAGCATCGGGGGCCGCGTGGGGCTCTACGAGCCCGTGCACGGCACCGCGCCCGATATCGCGGGGCAGGGAGTCGCCAATCCCATCGCGGCCATCCTTTCCGCGGCCATGCTCCTCCGCTACTCGCTGAGCCTGGGCGCGGACGCCGATCGCATCGACTCCGCGGTGATCCGGGTGCTCGAGCAGGGGCACCGCACCCGCGACGTCCACGCCGCGGGAGCCACTCTGGTGGGCACCAAGGAAATGGGCGACCTCATCTCTGCCGAAGTCGAGAAGTCCTACTCGTGAACCGAGGAAGAGCGTAGCGATATGGCAGCAGGCCTGACGATTGCCGTAGTCGGGGTGACGGGAGCCGTGGGACAGACCACGCTCAAGATTCTCGACGAGCGCAAGTTTCCCGTGAAGGAGCTCCGCGCCTTCGCCTCCGAGCGGTCGGTGGGCAAGAGCGTCCCCTTCAAGGGCGAGTCGATTCGAGTGCAGAAGGTAGGACCCGAGGCCTTCAAGGGCGTCGACGTCGCATTCTTCTCGGCGGGCTCGGCCCAGTCCAGGGAGTACGCGCCGCACGCGGTCAAGGCGGGCGCGGTCGTGGTCGACAAGTCCAGCGCCTTCCGGATGGACGCCACGGTCCCCCTCGTGGTGCCAGAGGTCAATGCCCACGCCCTCCGCGGTCACCAGGGTATCGTGGCCTGTCCCAACTGCACGACCATTGTCACCGTCATGCCGCTCAAGCCTCTCCACGACGCCGGCCGACTCACGCGCGTGATCGCCACCAGCTACCAGGCCGTGTCGGGGGCGGGCGTCGGCGGCGTGGACGAGCTGCGGGAGCAGACACTCGCCTGGGCCCGTGGCGAATCCATCACGCCGCGCTTCTTCGATCACCAGATCGCGTTCAATGTCATCCCTCACATCGACAAGTTCGTGGAGGGCGGCTACACGGGGGAAGAGATGAAGCTGGTCCACGAGGTCCGGAAGATCCTCGAGGCCCCCGACCTTCCCATCTCGCCCACCACGGTGCGCGTCCCCGTGTTCACCGCGCACTCGGTGGCGGTCAATGCGGAGACGGGAGTGCCGGTGGGACCAGAGCGGGCGCGCGAGCTCTTCTCGAGCTTCCCCGGGCTCACCCTCTGGGACGATCCCGCGCAGAAGCGCTATCCCATGCCCGTGCTTGTCGAGGGTCAGGACAACTGCTACGTCGGCCGCATCCGCCAGGATCTCAGCCGGGCCAATGCGCTGAACTTCTGGGTGGTGGGTGACCAGCTCCGCAAGGGGGCCGCGCTCAACGGGGTTCAGATCGCCGAGCTCCTCATCCGCTGAGCCTGCCTTGCGCGCCCTGCGCCTGACCCTGGCGTACGACGGCACGGACTTCCAGGGCTGGCAGGTGCAGCCCGGCCGCCCCACCGTGCAAGGGCTCGTGATGGCGGCCGCGGAGCGAATTCTCGGAGAGCCCGTCAAGGTCACCGGGGCCAGCCGCACCGACGCGGGCGTCCACGCTTTCGCCCAGGTGGCGAGCCTCGCCACCGCCTCCCGGATGGCGCCTGATCGCCTGGCGCGCGGACTTAATGCGCTGCTGCCCGAGGCCATCCGCGTGCTCGCGGTCTCCGAGGCGCCTCCTGGCTTCGACGCGCGGCGCTGGGCCCTGGGCAAGCGCTACCTTTATCTGATCGATCGGGGCGCGGTCGCGCATCCCCTTCTGCGCCGTCATGCCTGGCATCCGCGCTACCCGCTCGATGCCCAGGCCATGAGCGGGGCGCTTCGACTGCTGCGCGGCAAGCACGACTTCTCGGCCTTCTGTGCCGCGCAGGGGCGGGGCCGGACGCCGACCTGCACCATCCGCTCCGCGCGACTCGTGAGTCGCGGTGAGCATCTGGCCGTTCTCCTCTCGGCGGATTCCTTCCTGCACCACATGGTTCGCAACATTGTCGGCAGCCTGGTCGAGGTGGGACGGGGCGCGCGATCTGCGTCCTGGATGGCGGAGCTCCTCGCCGCTCGCGACCGCACCCGCTCGGGCCCGACCGCTCCAGGTCACGGTCTGATTCTCTTGCGCGTTCTCTATGGCCGCGATGTCCGCTGACGAGCCTCCCAGAAACCGCGGCTTCAAGGAGCGCAAGCGAGAGGATCATGCGCTGGTGCTCATCGGTGAGCTCAAGGAGAATCTAGGAGATATGGCGCAAGTACGCAGAATACTTCTGGAACTTGGTCGATACTACGATCCTGTTCTGGGCGGCGCCATCATGGAGGTCAGGCATCAGCGGGCCATTGTCGAAGCGCTGGAGCGAGGCAAGGTGGCCGAAGCCCTGGCTCTCGTCGAGGAGCGATACGAGCTCTACATCAAGGACAGGGCCCACCTCGGCCGGGAAAGTCCACCCTGACGCAGGGCGCTACACGCCGGGTCGGTAATGTTGACACGGCTTCCCGAGAGGTCCCATAATCCGCGTAATTCCGCAGCACGAACGGCCGGCCGAACTGCAAGAATGGGCCGGCGCGCAGACCCAGAATGACCGCTCCAAAGAGGGAGGTTCGGTCATGAGCCTGTCACGCAGGGAGTTCTTCAAGCACGCGGGATCGGCCGGAGTCGGCGCGGCCGTCGGCGTGGCGACGTTGGGTCTCGAGCGCGTCGAGGCCGCGGCGACCACGCTCAGGATCAAGGAAGCCAAGGTTCACACGAGCGTCTGTCCCTATTGCTCGGTCGGCTGCAATCAGCTCGTGTATTCCAAGGGCGACAGCATCATCGACATCGAAGGGCATCCGGACACTCCACACACCCTGGGCAAGCTCTGTCCCAAGGGCGCGGCGACCATACAGCTCTCGAACAACCCGCTGCGACCCACCAAGGCGCTCTACCGGGCGCCGGGCTCGGAGAAGTGGGAAGAGAAGCCCATCGAGTGGATGTACGACGAGATCGCCAAGCGCTACTACGACACCCGCGAGAAGTACTTCATCGAGCGGGAGAAGGACAAGGAAGGCAAGGACGTCGTCGTCAACCGGCTCGAGGCCATCGCCTCCCTCGGCTCCGCCTGCATCGACAACGAGGAGTGCTACCTCCTCACCAAGTTCAACCGCGCCTTCGGCATCGTCTACCACGAGCATCAGGCTCGAGTCTGACACTCCGCCACGGTCCCAGCTCTGGGGACCACGTTCGGGCGGGGGGCGATGACGACCAACCTGATCGACGTCCAGCACGCGGACGTCATCATGTGCACGAACAACATGGCCGAGAATCACCCCGTGGGCTTCCAGTGGGTGATGAAGGCCAAGGAGCGCGGGGCCAAGGTCATCCACGTCGACCCGCGCTTCACCCGCACGAGCGCCGTCTCGGACGTCCACGTCCCCCTGCGCTCCGGCACCAACATCGCCTTCTTCGGCGGGCTGATGAGCTACGCCATCCAGAACAACCTCTACTTCAAGGACTACGTCGTCTCCTACACCAACGCTCCGTTCCTCATCGACCCCGCCTTCAAGACGCCCACGGATCTGGGCGGGCTCTTCGAGGGCCTGGAGCAGACGGGCCAGGGCGGCACCGATCCGCACGTGGCTCAGACGTACAACAAGACCTCGTGGAAGTACCAGCTCGACGCCGAGGGCAATCCGAAGCGTGACCTCACCCTGCAGGATCCGAACTGCGTCTTTCAGCTCCTGAAGCGTCACTACAGCCGCTACACGCCCGAGATGGTGGAGCGCGTGTGCGGCATCCCCAAGGCCAAGTTCGTCGAGGTGGCCAAGCTCTACTGCGGCACCTCGGGGCGCGAGAAGACCGGCACCATCACCTACGCGCTCAACCTCACCCAGCACACCAACGGCGTGCAGAACATCCGGGCTCTCTGCATGCTCCAGCTCCTCCTCGGCAACATCGGACGGCCGGGCGGGGGCGTGACGGCCCTCCGTGGGCACGCCAATGTCCAGGGCGCCACCGATCTCGAGGTGCTCTACCACGAGCTGCCGGGCTACATGCCGATGCCGCTCCGCGATGCCCATCCAGACTTCAAGACGTATCTGGAGAAAGTGACGCCCAAGGGCGGCTTTTGGGTCAACCTACCGAAGTTCTCGGTGAGCCTGCTGAAGGCGTTTTACGGCGATGCGGCGACCAAGGACAACGAGTTCGGCTACCAGTGGCTGCCCAAGCGCGCCTCCGCGGATGCCTACAGCCACCAGCACACGTTCGTCGACATGTACAAGGGCAAGATCAAGGGCTTCTTCTGCGACGGCCAGAATCCCGCGGTGGGCGGACCGAACGCCAAGCTCGCGCGCGCGGCCATGCAGAAGCTCGACTGGCTGGTCGTGGTGGACATCTTCAATACCGAGACGGCCGAGGTGTGGAAGGCGCCGGGCACCAACCCCAAGGACGTCAAGACCGAGGTGTTCTTCGTCCCCGCCGCCCCCGCCGCGGAGAAGGACGGCACGCTGACCAACACCATGCGGCTCATCCAGTGGCACGAGAAGTCGGTCAATCCGCCCGGGGACGTCCAGACCGACGCGCAGTTCGTCTGCACGCTCGCCCACCGGCTCCAGAAGATGTACGCGGGCTCGAAGAAGGAGCGGGACAGGGGTTTCCTCGCCGCCGGCTTCACCTACGGCGAGAAGCCCGACCACCCGGACATGGAGCTGGTCCTCAAAGAGGTCAACGGCTTCGCCACCGAGGAGATCGCGGACAAGGACGGCAAGCTCCTCTACAAGAAGGGCCAGGCCATCGCGAGCTTCGCCCAGCTGACGGATGATGGCAAGACCGCCTCCGGCTGCTGGATATACACGGGCGTCATCAACGAGGGACCGGACGGCAAGCTCGTCAACAAGGCCAATGCCCACAAGCCCGCCGACGAGAAGGACTACCTCGCCCACGGCTGGTGCTTCGCGTGGCCGGCCAATCGGCGCATCCTCTACAATCGCGCCTCGGCCGATCTCGCGGGCAAGCCGTGGAGCGAGAAGAAGAAGCTCATCTGGTGGGACCCGGCCGCCCCCGGCCAGACGCCGGACAAGACGGGCAAGTGGGTCGGGCTCGACGTGCCCGACTTCAACGCGTTCCTCGCCCCCGACGCCAAGAACGGCGACAAGCCCTTCATCATGCGGGCCGACCTCGTGGGCGCCTTCTTCGGGCCGCTCAACGACGGCCCCTTCCCGGAGCACTACGAGCCGATCGAGTCGCCGACCAAGAATCTGCTCTCCAAGCAGCAGAACAATCCCGTGGCCAAGATCTGGAGCGTGCCCGACAAGCGGAACGACCTCGCCCCCCTGGGCTCCAAGGACTACCCGTACGTCATCACCACGTACCGGCTGACCGAGCACCACCTCTCCGGGGTCATGTCGCGATACCTGCCCATGCTCGCCGAGCTCTTCGAGTCGCACTTCACCGAGATCAGCCACGAGCTCGCCAAGGAGCTCGGCATCGCCAACGGCGACAAGGTCACGGTGTCGACGCCGCGCGGAAAGATCGTGGCCAAGGCCATGGTCACGCACCGGCTCAAGCCGTTCATGATCGACGGCAAGACGGTCCACCAGATCGGTGTGCCGTGGCACTGGGGGTACAACGGCATCGCCAAGGGCGACATCACCAACGACCTCTCGGCCACCGTGGCCGATCCGACGGTGTACATCCAGGAGACGAAAGCCTTCATGTGCAACGTCAAGAAGGGGGAGGTGTAGCCATGGCCCGCACGCTGGCGATGTTCACGGACACCTCGCTGTGCATCGGCTGTCGCGCCTGCCAGGTCGCTTGCAAGCAGTGGAACGAGCTGCCCAGCGAGCAGCCCGAGTGGACCGGCTCCTACCAGAACCACGCGACCTTCACGGACAAGACATATCGCCTCGTCCGCTTCATGGAGAAGCCCCAGCCCAACGGTGAGCTCGCCTGGCTCCTCATGTCGGACGTCTGCAAGCACTGCGCCCAGGCCGGCTGCCTCGACGCCTGCCCTACGGGGGCGATCTATCGCACGGAGTTCGGCACCGTCAACATCAACCAGGACGTGTGCAACGGCTGCCGGTACTGCGTCAGCTCCTGCCCCTTCGGCGTGGTCTCCTTCAACCACGACACGGGGCGCGCGAACAAGTGCACGTTCTGCAACGACCGGATCCACAACGGGCTCGGGCCCGCGTGCGCCAAGACCTGTCCCACCGACTCCATCCAGTTCGGCTTCCGCGACGAGCTCGTGCCCAAGGCGCAGAAGCGCGTGGCCGCCCTCAAGGAGCTGGGCTACAAGGACGCGCAGCTGTACGGCGCCGACTCGAACGGGCCGCTGGGAGGTCTCAACGCCTTCTTCCTGCTCCTCGACCGGCCGGCGACCTACCAGCTCCCGGAGAAGCCGCTCCTGCCCCAGCGCAACGTGAAGGTGGATTCGCTCCTCGCGGTGGGCTCGGCGCTCCTGGTGGGGGTGGGCGCGCTCGTGGCCTTCCGCGAGCGCGGTGGCGCCACCAAGGACGGCGGCAATGCTTAAGTCACCGGACTGGCACCTGCTCATCGTCTGGTACTTCTTCCTCGGGGGCATCGCGGGCGGCGCGTACTTCACCGCGGCCATCGCCGACAACTTCGGGGGACCGCGGGACAAGAGCGTGATCCGCATCGGCTATGTCCTGGCTCTTCTCCTGATCGGACTCTGCGGCATCCTCCTCATCCTCGACCTCGGCACGCCGAGCCGCTTCATGAACATGATGCGGCACTTCAAGTTCTGGGATCCGATGTCCATCGGAGCCTGGATGCTCGGCGTCTTCGGCCTCTTCGCCTTCGTCTCCTCCGCCCTCTCGCTCGTGGGAGGGGAAGGCGTGGCCCCCGTCCGCCGGGTGGTGAGCCTGGTGGGAACGATCGCGGGGTTCTTCATCGCCGCCTATACCGGCGTGCTCCTGAGCGCGACGGCCCTGCCCCTCTGGCGCGAGGCGCGGCTCATGGGCGCGCTCTTCCTCGCCTCCGGCGCCTCCACGGGCATGGCCGCGATCTCCCTCCTGCTCTATCTGGCCGGCGAATCCGCGGGGGAGGGGTTCAAGAAGATCAAACGCGCGGACCGCTACGCCATCATGTTCGAGATCCTCGTGCTCGCGGCCTTCGTCTTTCTCCTGGGCAGCGCCGCGGGGCCGCTCGTGACGGGACAGCTCGCTCCCCTCTTCTGGGGAGGGCTCGTGGCGGTGGGGCTCGTCCTTCCGCTTCTCGTGGATCTCACCGGACTCAAGGTACCGGGGGCGATTCCCGCCGCCTTGGTGCTCGTGGGCGGCTTCATCCTCCGCTACGTCATCGTCATGGCGAACGCTTGACCGGATCCGGGGGGGAGCGACCGCCAATTTTCTGAGGGTTGGCTCGGCTCGCCTTCGGCTGCGCCTCACACGTCGCCCCGGACCCTCTCGCGGGTCGCACGCCGAATCTGGTTGACTTGCTGAGGGCCCCCGGACGGGGGCCCTTTGGTTTTCCGGACCGGCGTGGCACGATAGGGACGATGCGGACGTACTTCCAGCTCAAGGGTGGCCGCTTCCAGGAAGTCAAGGCCGAGGTAGTCCGGGAGCAGCCGCTGACCGTGTACGTCAACGGCGAGCGCTTCCTCACCCTCCTGTGCTCGCCCTTCGATCTCGAGCCCCTCGTCCTGGGCTACCTCTGGATGGAGAAGGTGATCGCGGGCCTCGACGAGGTCACCGGTCTTTCCGTCTCGGAGGTGGACGGGCGCGCCGACGTGACGCTGACGCGGCCCGTGACGCTCCCCACCGAGCGCATCCTCACTTCGGGGTGCGGGGGAGGGATCACTTTCCGCATCGATCCGCGGCTCTTCCCGCGCGTGCGCTCCACCCTCAAGGTGAAGCCCGAGGCGCTCGCGGCCCGGCTGCACGACTTGCTCCGCGACGCCCGGCACTACCACGCCTCGCGCGGCATTCACGGGGCGGCGCTCGCCGACGCCGATCGGGTGCTGCTCGTCGCCGAGGACGTCGGCCGCCACAACGCCGTCGACAAGCTCAAGGGCCTGGCCCTCCTCCGGGGCCTGCCCACGGACGATCGCATCTTGCTCTCCACCGGCCGCGTCTCCTCCGAGATGCTGCTCAAGGCCGCGCGGATGGGCGTGCCTCTCATCGCCTCGCGCACGTCGCCCACCGAGATGGCGGTGGCCCTCGCCGAGCAGCTCGGCATCACGGTGGCGGGGTATGTCCGCGGCGACGGGCTGAACCTGTACGCGGGCGAAGCCCTCGACCTCTCGGGGCTCGTCTGAGCCATGCCTGACTACACGGCGCTCCTCGCGGAGTGGGAGGCCGCCCTCGAGCGGCGCCGCGAGCTCGGTCAGGCTCTGGACTTCTGGACGGCCGTGCTCGAAGGGTGGCGGAGCTGGGACGATGGCGCCGTCGAGCCGCTCGTCTGGCGCCCGGAGGAATGCCTCTCGCGCTGGACGCGCGGGGTCCCGCTCATGGCCGATGCCGTCCTGGAGCTCGAGCCCGCATCGCTCGAGGACCTCTTGGGGCCGATCATGGAGCGGCTGGCCGTGGGCAGCCCGGGGGACGCGGAGGCGCTGCGGCGATTCGCGGAGGCCTGGGACGGCGGACGTCTCGGGCCCACCGCGCTGCTGCCGACATCCGGCAAGGACGGCGTCGCCGTCCTCCAGGAGGAGGTCGGGTTGCCCGCGCACCTCGCGGGCTTCCTGTCCCATGCCGGCCTCCGCCCCGCCCTCGAGCGCTTCCTGTCCGGCACGCGGGGGCTGCCCGAGGGCGCCTGGGACCGCGGCAGCTGTCCCTGGTGCGGCGGCCTGCCCGCCTGGGGCGATGTCGGGGAAGACGGCCGCCGGCGGCTCTCCTGTCACCTCTGCGGCGGCGCCTGGATAGCGCCGCGGCTCCGTTGCCCCTTCTGCGAGACGTGGCAGTCCGGCGACATGGTGCGCCTCGTCGCCGAGGGCGCCGAGGAGGGCTATTTCGTGGAGGCGTGCCGGAGCTGCCGCGGGTATCTCAAGGGCGTGGACCGCCGGCAGCGCTGGAACGCGGGAGCGCCGGTCGTCGAGGACTGGGCCTCGCCGCATCTCGACGTGTACGCCACGCGCCAAGGGTACTGGCGGGCCACGCCCTCGCTCGTGCATCTGCTCCCGCCGGAAGGCGGCTCCGCGGCGTGAACGCCGTCGTCTTCGACGTGGCCCTCACCGCGTACATCCTGGCCGCCGTCGCCGCACTATCCTCGCTCATCTGGCGCCGGGACGATCTCGGGCGAGCGGCGCGCGTGCTGACCCTGGCGGGCTGGATCTGTCACACCGCGGCGGTGGGGCTCCGGGGCATGGAGCTGGGGCGCCCGCCCGTCCTCACTCTCGCCGAGGTCGTCTCCGTGGTGATCTGGGTGGCCGTCCTCGTCGATCTCGTGGTCGAGCGCCGCTACGGCATCACGGCCTTCGGCGCCTTCCTGCTCCCCGTGGTCCTCGCCCTCGGACTTGGACTGCCCACGGGATTGAGAGATCTCGCCCTCGAGCCGCAGGCATCGAGCGCGTGGATCCTCGTCCACGTCGCCCTCGTCCTCGTGGGGCTGGCCGCGCTCGTTCTCAACTTCGGGAGCGCGCTCATGTACGTGCTCCAGGAGCGCCAGCTCAAGGCGAAGCGGCCCGGCGTCTTCTACTACCGCATGCCCTCGCTGCAGACGCTCGATCGCCTGACCCTCGTGACCCTGACCGTGGCCTTTCCTTTTCTCACGGTGGGCCTGGGGCTGGGCGTGGTCAGGGCCGGGCGCGCGTGGGGACGGGACCTCGTGCTCGATCCCTTGGCGCTCTTCTCCATCGTGATGTGGCTCGTTTACGCGGCGACCCTGTCCGGGCGCGTCGTCGGCCGCTGGGGCGGGCGGCGGGCCGCCTACTTCGCCATCGTGGGCTTCTGCGTGCTCCTCGCCACGCTGGGCGCGGGCGTGATCTTCCAGGGACGGCACGGCTCATGATGGAGCGTCTCTTCGTGGCCGGGCTCTCCCACCACACGGCGCCCCTCGCCGTGCGCGAGCAGCTCGCCCTCGACGAGGACAAGCTGCGCGAGATCGTGAGCGATCTCGTCGGCCGCGGGACGTGCGCGGAGATCATGATCCTCTCCACCTGCAACCGCGTCGAGGTCTACGGCGTGGCCGACGTGCCGGGCGAGGCGAGGAGCGCCGCGTTTCGCCAAATGGGCGCGCAGCGGGGCATCGGGCTCCCCACCCTCGAGCCGCTGCTCTACACGCATGGCGGGGTGGAGGCGGTGCAGCACGCCTTCCGGGTCGCCTCCAGTCTCGACTCGATGGTCCTGGGCGAGCCGCAGATCCTCGGGCAGGTCAAGGACGCCTTCGCCCTCGCCCAGGCGTGCCGGACCGTGGGCCCCGTGCTCCACTCGCTCATGAGCCAGGCCTTCGCGGTCGCCAAGCGCGTGCGCACGGACACCGAGGTGGGGCGCCACGCCGTATCCGTGTCCTTCGCCGCCGTGGAGCTGGCCCGCAAGATCTTCGGCGGCCTCGACGGGCGATCGGTGCTGCTCGTGGGAGCGGGCGAGATGGGTGAGCTGGCCGCGCGGCATCTGGTGGAGGAGGGGACGCTCCCCGTCTACGTCGCCAATCGCACCTGGGCGCGCGCGGAGGCCCTGGCGCGAGACCTCGCGGGCACCGCCGTGCCCTTCGAGGAGCTCCTCCCCGTGCTCGTGCAGGTCGACATCGTCATCACGTCGACCGCGGCGCCCGAGCCCATCATCCGGGCCGCCGAGGTGGAGCGCGTCCTCCACGCCCGCCGGGGACGGCCGCTCTTCCTCATCGACATCGCGGTGCCGCGCAACGTCGAGCCCGCCGTCAACGCGCTCGACGGCGTCTTCGTCTACGACGTGGACGACCTGCGCTCGGTGGTCGAGGCCAACCTGCGCGAGCGCCAGCGCCAGGCCCAGCGGGCGGAGGCCCTCGTGGAGCGCGAGGTGACCAAGTTCGCCGCGCGGCTGCGCGACCTGGAAGTGGTTCCCACCATCGTCTCCCTGCGCGAGAAGCTCGAGGAGATCCGCCGCGCCGAGGTCGCCCGGGCCCTCGCCCGGCTTCCCGGGGCCGACCCCGCCACGCGCGAGGCGCTCGAGGCCCTCTCCCAGGGGCTCGTCAACAAGGTCCTGCATGGCCCCACCGTGAAGCTCCGCGACTCCTCGCGCGCGGGCCACCATCGTCGCTGGATCGAGTTCATCTCGGAGCTGTTCGGCCTCCACCCGAGGGGCGGCGCCGGGCGCGAGCCGTGAGGCTCACCCTGGGGAGCCGGGGGAGCCGTCTTGCCCTCGCCCAGACGGAGCTGGTGGCCGAGCGCCTGCGCGGCCGCGGCGTCGAGATCGACGTCGCGCTCATCACCACCACCGGCGACCGGCTCGCCGACGTCGCCCTCGCGGACTTCGGGGGCAAGGCGCTCTTCGTCAAGGAGATCGAGGAGGCGCTCCTGGAACGGCGCGTGGACGCGGCCGTCCACAGCCTGAAGGACATGCCCGCGCTCCTCCCCGACGGTCTCGCGCTCGTCGCCTACGCGCCGAGGGCGGATCCCCGCGACGTCCTCGTCACCCGCGACGGGGCGGGGCTCGACGATTTGCCGCCGGGCGCGCGCGTCGGCACCTCGAGCCTTCGCCGGCGTGCCCTCCTTCTTCATCGACGCCCGGATGTTCGCGCCGAGCCCATCCGCGGCAATGTCGATACGCGGCTCCGCAAGCTGGCGGAGGGCCAGTACGAGGCCATCATCCTGGCGCAGGCGGGGCTCGACCGTCTCGGTGCGCGACCGAGCCACGCGCAGACGCTGCCCGCCGAGGAGTTCCTCCCGGCGGTCGGGCAGGGGATCCTGGGCATCGAGGCACGGGTGGCCGACGGCGCGGTGCTTGAAGTTCTGGGGGCCGTGGACGACACTGGGACGAGAATGGCGGCGCTCGCCGAGCGGGCATTTCTCGAGAGACTCGGGGCGGGATGTCACACCCCGGTGGCGGGCCATGCCCAGCTCGACGGCGCCACGCTTCATCTGGACGGCCTCGTGGCGAGTCCCGACGGCAAGACCATGGTCAGGGGACGCACGCAGGGCGCGTCTGCGCAGGCCGCGGCGCTCGGCCGGGCCCTGGCCGAGGATCTCCTCTCGCGCGGCGCCGCCGAGCTCCTGGACGCGAGCCGGGGGGGCCCGGCATGATGGCGGCCGTGGAGACCGCGCGGCCGCTCGCGGGCCGGCTGGTTGTCGTCACGCGCGCCAGGGCGCAGGCGGCGAGCTTCGTGGCGCTGCTCGAGGCCGCGGGCGCGCGCGTGCTCGTGGCGCCCACGATCGCCATCGAGCCGCCTCCGTCCTGGGCGCCACTGGACGCCGCCCTCCGGCAGGGTGGCGAGTACGACTGGGCCGTCTTCACGAGCGTCAATGGCGTGGAGATGGTGAAGGCCCGGCTGTCCGCCCTCGGCCTCGACGCGGGCGCCCTCGGCCGCTGCCGTGTCGCCGCCATCGGGCCCGCCACCGCCGAGGCGCTCTCGTCGGTGGGCCTTCCCGCCACGGTCGTGCCCGAGGAATACGTCGCGGAGGGGCTCGCGCGCGCGCTCGCCACCCTGGTGCGGCCGGGCCAGCGCGTCCTGCTCGCGCGGGCCGCCGAGACGCGCGATCTCCTCGTGCGCGAGCTCGAGAGGCTGGGCGCGCGCGTCGAGGAAGTGGCGGCGTACCAGACGCGCCCCGCCTCGGAGAACATGGCGGAGCTCAAGCAGGCGCTGGGAGCGGGCGTGGTCGACGCGGTGACGTTCACCAGCTCGTCGACGGTGCGCCACTTCGTGTCGATCTTCGCGCCCGGCGAGCTCGAGCGGCTCATGGCCGGCGTCACCGTCGCCTGCATCGGGCCCGTCACGCGGGCCACCGCCGCCGCGGCGGGGCTCGAGCCTGAGATCGTGGCGGAGGAGTACACCATCGCCGGCCTCGCCGCCGCGCTCGAAAAGCACTACAAGTCCAAGGGCGCCCCGCGCCACTGACCCAGGCGCCCAGAGAAGAGAGAAGGAGAGATCAGCCATGCCGTCGCCCCTGTACCGACCCCGTCGCCTCCGCGAGCTGCCGCTCCTGCGCAAGATGGTCCGCGAGACCCACCTCAAGGTGGATGATTTCGTCTACCCGCTCTTCGTGGCCCATGGCCGCGGAGTGCGCGAGCCCATCGGCTCCATGCCGGGGCAGAGCCGCCTCTCGGTGGACGAGCTGCTGAAGGAGTGCAAGGACGCGGCGTCCATGGGCATCCCCGCCGTGCTCCTGTTCGGCCTGCCCGCAGAAAAGGACCCCCGGGGCAGCGAAGCGTACGCCGAGGACGGCATCATCCAGCAGGCGGTCCGCGCCGTGAAGGACACGATTCCCGACCTCCTCGTCATCACCGACGTGTGCCTCTGCGAGTACACGAGCCACGGCCACTGCGGCGTGGTCGAGGACGGCCGCGTCAAGAACGATCCCACCCTCGATCTGCTCGCGCGCACCGCGCTCTCACACGTGGAGGCGGGAGCGGATCTCGTGGCTCCCTCCGACATGATGGACGGGCGCGTGGCCGCCATTCGCGAGGTGCTCGACGAGAGCGGGTACCAGGAGACGCCGATCATGGCCTACTCCGCCAAGTACGCCTCCGCCTTCTACGGGCCGTTCCGCGAGGCGGCGGACTCCACCCCGCAGTTCGGCGACCGGCGCGCGTACCAGATGGATCCCGCCAACGCCATGGAGGCCATGCGCGAGGTCGCCCTCGACGTCGACGAGGGCGCGGACATCGTGATGGTCAAGCCCGCGCTGCCGTACCTGGACGTGCTCTCGCGGGTGAAGGCGGAGTTCGGTTTGCCCGTGGCCGCCTATTCCGTGTCGGGCGAGTACGCGATGATCCGCGCCGCCGGCCAGCTCGGCTGGCTCGACGAAGAGGCGGCCATGATGGAGGCGCTGACGGGCATCCGCCGGGCGGGGGCCGACATCGTGATCACGTACTTCGCCAAGGAGGCGGCGCGCGTGCTGGAGCGGCGCCGCCCGTGAGGATATCCGCCAAGGGCGAATACGCCATCAAGGCCATGCTCGACCTCGCCCTTCGAGATCCCGACACGCTCGAGCCCATCCAGGACATCGCGAAGCGCCAGAGCATTCCCCAGCGCTATCTCGAGCAGGTGCTGCTCGGGCTCAAGCGGGCGGGATTTCTCCACTCGCGCCGCGGCTCTTCCGGCGGCTATCGGCTGGCCAAGCCGCCCGCCCAGATCACCGTGGGCGCCGTGCTGCGCGCCGTCGAGGGTCCCTCGGGCGTGGGCGGCGCGGGACGGTCGGGGCGGGCGATGCCGGGAGACGCGGCTGGTGATCTCGTGGCGCTCTGGCGCGCCGTCTCGGAGGCCGTGGATTCCGTCGTCGACGGCACCACGCTCGAGGATCTCCGGCGTCAAGCCTTCGAGCGTCGCGCCTTGGCCAAACCGATGTATCACATCTGACCTTTTTTTTGGCGGGGAACCGACGTTCCCGATAGGATTGGTGGCCATGACTCAGCGAAGACTGGCAGCCACGGACCGGCCGAAGATCGCGGCTTCGGTGCTCGACGTGGTCGGCGGAACGCCGCTCGTGAAGCTCAACCGGCTGCCCAAGAGCGACGGCGCGACCGTGCTGGCGAAGATGGAATCGCTGAATCCGGGGGGCAGCGTCAAGGACCGCATCGCCGTGGCCATGATCGAGGACGCCGAGCGCCGCGGCGCGCTCAAGGCCGGCGCCACCGTGGTCGAGCCCACGAGCGGCAACACGGGCATCGGGCTCGCCATGGTCTGCGCGGTGCGCGGCTACCGGCTCATCCTGACCATGCCGGATGACATGAGCGTCGAGCGTCAGCGCCTCCTCGCGCGTTACGGGGCGGAGATCCATCTCACCCCGGCCATCGAGGGGATGTCCGGATCCGTGTTCGCGGCCCAGGAGCTCCAGCGCGAGCACCCGGACTATTTCATGCCCCAGCAGTTCGAGAACCCGGCCAATCCCGAGGCGCATCGACGGGCCACCGCGCTGGAGATCCTGGAGGCAACCGAGGAGCGCATCCACGCTTTCGTGGCGGGAGTGGGGACGGGGGGCACGGTCACGGGAGTGGGGGAAGTCCTCAAGGATCGCGTGCCCGGTGTGCGCGTGATCGGCGTGGAGCCGGCGCGCTCGCCCGTGCTCTCGGGCGGGCGGGCTCGCCCTCACGGCATCCAGGGCATCGGCGCGTCCTTCGTGCCCGGCGTCTTGAATAGGGACGTGCTCGACGAGGTGATCCTGGTGCGCGACGAGGACGCCACCGCGACCTCGCGGAGACTGGCGCGCGAGGAAGGGCTGCTCGTGGGCATCTCGGCGGGAGCGAATGTCTGGGCGGCCTGTCGGGTCGCCGAGGCGCTCCCCGCCGACCGGGTGGTGGTCACCGTGCTGTGCGATACTGGTGAGCGCTATCTCAGCGTGCAGTTCTGAAAGGCGTTTCGTTCCGAACGGCAAGGAGAGCAATGATGAGCGTCGAGGTGTACATACCCACGCCCTTTCGCCGGGCGACCAACAACAAGGACAAGGTGTCCGTGGACGCGCAGGACGTGCGCGGGCTGCTCGACGAGCTCGAGGATCGATTCGGGGCGCTCAAAGGCCTCGTGCGCAACGAGGCGGGGGAGATCCACGATCACGTCAACGTGTACGTGAACAGCGAGGCGATCGAATCGCTGGACGGGCTCGGCACCACCCTGAAGGACGGGGACGAGGTCTCGATTATTCCGGCCCTCGCCGGGGGGGCTGGCCTGCCCTCGCTCGGGGGGGCTGGCCGGCCCTCGTCCGAGGCAGCTCTCGTCTGACGATGGTTGTGCTCACGCCCGAAGAATACGCGCGGGTCGAAGCGCAGGCCGTCGCTGAGTACCCGTCGGAATGCTGTGGCGTGGTCCTGGACAGGCCAGAGCCGCCACTCGAGCGAATCTTGATGCCCTGCCGGAACATGCAGAACGAGCTTCACGCCAAGGATCCCGTGCGCCACCCGCGCGATGCGCGAACCGCCTACTACATCGATCCCGCCGACCTGATCGCCATCGGCCGGCGAGAGGCGCAGGGCTTCCGCGTCCTCACCATCTATCATTCCCACATCGACACGGGCGCCTACTTCTCTCCCACGGACAAGCGCAACGCCCTCGTCAATGGAGAGCCCGCGTATCCGGACGCGACCTACGTCGTGCTCTCGGTGATGGAGGGGCGGGTGGTGGAGGCGGGGGCCTTTCGCTGGGACGCCGCCGCGGGGGACTTCATCGCCTTCGACTGGAAGCGCCCGCAGTCCTGACCGGGGCCATGACGGCTTCTCGCTCGGAATCGCTCTTCGGCCGGGCCCAGCGCGTGCTTCCCGGCGGTGTCAACAGCCCCGTCCGGGCCTTTCGCGGCGTGGGCGGCACTCCCTTCTTCGTCCGGAGCGCCGAGGGCAGCCGCATCACGGATGTCGACGGCCGCTCCTACATCGATTTCCTCGGCTCTTGGGGCCCGCTCATCCTGGGCCACGCCGCCCCCGCCGTGATCGAGGCGGTGGGGGAGGCCCTCGCGCGGGGCACGAGCTATGGCGCGCCGACCCCGGGCGAGGTCGAGCTGGCCGATCTCATCGTGTCCGCGGTCCCCTCCATGGAGATGGTGCGTCTGGTCTCCTCGGGGACGGAGGCGGCCATGAGCGCCATCCGTCTCGCGCGGGGCGCCACCGGCCGTGATCTCATCATCAAGTTCGAGGGCTGCTACCACGGCCACGCCGACAGCCTCCTCGTCAAGGCGGGCTCGGGCGGCGCGACCTTCGGCGTGCCCGACAGCCTGGGCGTGCCGGAAGCCCTGGCCCGGATGACGCTGACCGCGCCCTTCAACGACCTCGGGGCCGTCGAGCGGCTGATGGCCGCGCGCGGGGGCGAGGTCGCGGTGGTCATCGTCGAGCCCGTGGCCGGCAACATGGGCGTGGTGCCGCCCGCCACGGGGTTCCTGGAAGGGCTCCGGCAGCTCTGCGATCGTCACGGCGCCCTCCTCCTCTTCGACGAGGTCATCACCGGCTTCCGCCTGGGCTATGGCGGGGCCCAGGCCCGCTACGGAGTGCGTCCAGACCTGACCTGCCTCGGCAAGATCATCGGCGGCGGCCTGCCCGTGGGCGCCTATGGCGGCCCGCGCGCGCTCATGGAGCGCATCTCGCCCCTCGGCGGCGTCTACCAGGCGGGCACGCTCTCGGGGAACCCGCTGGCCGTGGCGGCGGGCCTGACCACGCTCCGCGCTCTCGCCGATCCCGCCGTCTACGCGCGGCTCGAGCGCGCCGGCGCCACCCTCGAGGCCGGGCTCGCGGACGGCGCGCGCGCCTCGGGCATCCCCCTCACGGTCAACCGCGTGGGCTCCATGCTCACCGCCTTCTTCACCGACGGGCCCGTGACGGACTATGCCTCGGCCAAGCGCGCGAGCACAGAGCGCTACGCGCGCTTCTTCCACGCCATGCTCGAGCGCGGCGTCTTTCTCGCCGCCTCGCAATTCGAGGCGGCCTTCGTCTCTCTCGCCCACAGCGACGCCGATCTCGAGGCGGCGGCGCGGGCCGCGCGCGAGGCTCTGGCGACGCTCCGCTGACCCGCGGCCGCGCGGGCGTCCCGCATCGCCAAAATCGGCAAGATGACTATTGACCCTGCTTTTTCTGCGTGATACGGTTCACAAGGCCGTAGCCCGGAGAGTTCGTCCGCCGGCCATCCCGGAGCGCATCACACGCGCGGCAGCTGATCGGCGCGCAAGGAGCGGATGAGCGTCAATGGTGGGTGAGCCCGCTGTGTTCACCACGGCTTTCGCTTCTGCGGTTCCAGATTCTCCATCCCGGTGTTTCTCCATCTCGTCTCGACCTCGATCCCGCATGACTCGGCGGAGCGCGGCGTGAGCGAGCCCGTCGAGAGCGGACCAGGCCCCGGGGGAATGAACCGGCGCGCGTTCTTCAAGATCGTCGCCACCTCCGGCGCCGCGGTGGCTGCCGCGGGCTGTGGGAAGGAGGCCGAGGAGCTGCTCGGCCAGACGCCCCTCAAGCTCATTCCCTACGTCGTCCCTCCCGACGGCATCGTGCCCGGCGTCGCCGCCTACTTCTCGACGGTGTGCCGCGAATGTCCATCGGGCTGCGGCCTCGTGGCCAAGAATCGCGACGGCCGCGTCATCAAGCTCGAGGGGAATCCCGATCATCCAGTCAACGCGGGCGCGCTCTGCATCCGCGGCCAGGCCCAGCTCCAGGGGCTCTATCACCCCGATCGATTCCGCGGCGCGCAGTCCGGCGGGAAAGCGGCGGCCTGGGACGACGTCGAGAAGCAGGCGGGCGACAAGCTGACCGCCCTCGTCAAGGGGCGCCAGGGGAGAAGAATCGCGTTGGTGAGCGGCCTCGAGACGGGCAGCCTCGGCCGCCTCATGGACGAGTGGACGCGGGCCCTGGGCGCGCGCCCGCGCGTCGCGTACGAGCCCCTGGGCTACGAAGCCCTGCGCGCGGCCAACCGGGCGGCCTTCGGGCGGGACGCCATCCCGCACTACGCCATCGAGGAGGCGGGCTACCTCCTCTCCTTCGGCGCCGATTTCCTCGAGACGTGGATCAACCCCGTGGCATATGCGGGCGCCTTCGCCCGCATGCACGCCCTCGGCCGCGGCCGCGCGGGCACCTTCGTGCACGTCGAGCCGCGCCAGTCCATGACGGCGGCCAATGCCGACGAGTGGCTGCGTAACGCGCCCGGCACGGAAGGCGTCCTCGCCCTCGCCATGCTCCAGGTCATCCTGGACGAGGGACGGCACGCCAAGGAAGCCGACGCGGGCGCGCTGCGCGCCGCCGTCAAGGGCGTGGATGTCGCCAAGGCGGCGGAGATCTCGGGCGTTCCCGCGGAGACCATCAAGCGCATCGCCCACGATTTCGCGCAGGCCAACGGCGCCCTCGCCATCGGCGGGGGCGTGGCCATGACGGGGCCGCAGGCCACCGACACCCTCATCGCCGTCAATCTCCTGAACAGCGCCGTGGGCGCCGTGGGCAAGACCATCCGCTTCGGAGCCGACGCCGCGCTGGGCAAGACCGGCTCGTATGCCGACATGGCCAAGCTGACGCAGGCCATGGCCGCCGGCGAGATCGACGTCCTCGTCCTCGCCGACGTCAACCCGGTGTACAACATGCCCGCCAAGTCCGGCTTCGGCGAGGCCCTCGCCAAGGTCGGCCTCGTGGTCAGTCTGGCCAGCCATCCGACGGAGACCACGGCCAAGTCCACCGTGGTCCTTCCTGCCCTCCACGCGCTCGAGTCGTGGGGCGACTACGCCGCGCGCGATGGCGTCATCGGCCTCATGCAGCCGACCATGGGGCCGGTGACCATGGACGGCAAGCCCGTGGACGGCAAGTCGACGGGCGATATCCTGCTCTCGCTCGGGCGGCGGGCGCTCGGCACCGAAGAGGGCAAGGGCCCGCTCAAGTGGGGAAGCTTCGAGGAGTATGTCCGCGAGCAGTGGCAAGGGCTCGCGCGCCAGCACGGCGGCGGGAAGGTCTTCGCCGATTTCTGGGAGGAGTCGCTCCGGCGCGGTGGCGTGTGGGGCGCGCCCGCCACGGCGGCGGTGGGTAAGGCGAACATCGGGAGACTCACGGGAGAGCCGGCCAAGCTCGAGGGCGACGGCACGCATGCCCTCCTCCTGTACCCTTCCGCGCGCTTCTACGATGGCCGCTCGGCGGACAAGCCGTGGCTCCAGGAAGCTCCCGATGTCATGACCCAGGTCGCGTGGGACGGCTGGGTCGAGGTGCCCGTCGAGACGGCGGACAAGCTCGGACTCGGCCGCGGAGACATGGTCAAGCTGACCTCCCCGCACGGGAGCATCGAGCTGCCCGCCTGGCCCTCGAAGACGCTGCACCCAGGCGCGGTGGCCGTGGCCATGGGGCTGGGGCACGATTTTCCGGGCGCTTTCGCCAACGGCGGTCGCATCAGGACGAACACGGAGCACGACGTCTTCCTGAACGGCGGAGCGAGCCCGCTGCAGCTCCTGCCCGCCGCGCCCGAGGCCGCCTCGGGCGGGCTGCCGCATCTCGCGGTGAAGGTGAGCCTCGCGCGCACGGGCGCGCGCCGTCCGCTCGCCATCCCGCAGGCGACCTTCGACGACGAGAACCGTGAGATCGCGGAGATCGTCGGCCTCGCCGCGGCGCGCGAGATGGAGCTGCGCGGCAAGTCGCCGGAGGGCGCGAGCCTTCCCAGCATGTATCCGCCCGTGAAGTATCCGGACTACCGCTGGGGGATGGCGGTCGACGTGGATGCCTGCACGGGCTGCCAGGCCTGCGTGGTCGCCTGCTCGGCAGAGAACAACGTTCCCGTGGTGGGCAAGGCCCAGGTCGCCTACGGCCGCGCCCAGCAGTGGATCCGCCTCGAGCGATGGGAGAAGGGGCAGGGCGGGAAGACCAACGTGTTCCTGCCCATGTTCTGCCAGCATTGCGCGGTGGCGCCGTGCGAGCCCGTCTGTCCCGTCTACGCCGCCTACCACACGAAGGAAGGTCTCAACGCGCAGGTCTACAACCGCTGCGTGGGCACGCGGTACTGCGGCAACAACTGCCCGTATCACGTCCGCCGCTTCAACTGGTTCAACTACACGTGGACGGCGCCCCTCGACCAGCAGCTGAATCCCGACGTCACCGTCCGCCAGCTCGGCGTCATGGAGAAGTGCACCATGTGCATCCAGCGCATCGAGAAGGGCAAGAACGATGCGCGCGAGGCGGGGCGCGCGGTGAAGGACGGCGACATCCAGACGGCCTGCCAGCAGACCTGCCCGACCCAGGCCATCACCTTCGGCAATCTCAAGGAAGGTGCGGCCCGGGTGGCCAAGCTCTCCGTGAGCCCGCGCAGCTATCACGTGCTGCAGGAGCTGGGGACGAGGCCGGCCGTGACCTATCTCGCCAAGGTCGTCCGGGGCGAGACGGGAGGCCACGGGGCGGAGAAGGGGCACAAGGCATGAGCGTGGCGACCCGGCCGGGCCAGCCCTCCTGGGCGGACGTCAACCGGGACGTCGCCCGCACCGTCAGCATGCCGGGCAACACCTACTTCGCCTGGATGTGCCTCGTCGCCCTCATCCTCGGGTGCGGCGTGCTCGCCTGGGCCTTCCAGATCTGGACGGGCATGGGCGCGGCGGGCAAGCGCACGCCCCAGATGTGGGCGATGTACATCACCACCTTCGTGTTCTGGATCGGCATCGGGCACGCCGGCACCCTCATCTCCGCCATCCTGTACCTCTTCCGCGCGAAGTGGCGCACCTCGATCTACCGGGGCGCCGAAGCCATGACCGTCTTCGCCGTCATGACGGCCGGGCTCTTCCCCCTCATCCACGCCGGGCGCATGTGGTTCGCCTACTGGCTGACGCCGTACCCGAACCAGCGCTACCTCTGGCCCAATTTCAAGTCGCCCCTCGTGTGGGACGTCTTCGCCATCTCGACGTACCTGACCATCAGCGTGGTCTTCTTCCTCGTGGGCCTGGTGCCCGACGTGGCCGCCCTGCGGGATCAATCAACCGGGATCAAGAAGAAGATCTACGCCGTCATCTCGCTCGGCTGGGAGGGCTCGGACTCGCAGTGGCGGCACTATCGCCGGGCCTACGGGCTGTTGGCCGCGTTGGCCACCCCTCTCGTGCTCTCCGTGCACAGCGTGGTGTCCTTCGACTTCGCCATGGCCCTCGTGCCCGGCTGGCACTCGACGCTCTTCGCCCCTTTCTTCGTGGACGGGGCCATCTTCTCGGGCTTCGCCATGGTCCTGCTCCTGATGCTCCCCATGCGCTATCTCTTCAATTGGTATGACTACATCACGGACAAGCACCTCGACGCGATGGGCAAGCTGATCCTGGTCACGAGCCTGGTTCTGACCTACTTCTACGCGTGCGAAGCCTTCACGTCGTGGTACAGCGGCGAGCACTTCGAGCGGGCCTCGCTCTTCTACCGGGCCACCCGACAGTACGCGTGGGCCTTCTGGCTCCAGTACTTCTGCAACAGTCTCGTGCCCATCGTGCTGTTCTGGAAGAAAGCGCGCACGCATGTGGTGACGCTCTACATCGTGTCCCTCTTCGTCCTGGTGGGGATGTGGTTCGAGCGCTTCAACATCATCGTCCTGGGCCTCGGCTTCGATTTCTACCCGTACACCTGGGGCACGTACTATCCGACGTTGACGGATTCCACGATCATCGTCGGTTCGTTCGCGTGGTTCATGCTCCTGTTCCTGGGCTTCATCCGCGTCATGCCGTCGCTGTCCATCGTCGAGGTCAAGGAGGTGCTACCCCATCCCCTCAAGCACGCGCACGGGGGACGCCACTAGCCATGGCGAGCGTGCTCGGCATCTTCGCCCACGTCGACACGACGCTGGATGCCATCCGGAAGCTCCGCGAGAGGGGTTTCTCGGAGCTGACCGTCTACACGCCGGTGCCCGTGGAGGAGATCGAGGAGGAGGTCGAGCGGGTGCGGCCGCTCTCCAAGGTGCGCCTGTTCACCCTGATCGGCGCCCTCACGGGGACGAGCACGGGCTTTTTCCTGACCATCTGGTCCTCGCTCAAGTGGAGCCTGGTCACGGGGGCGAAGGATCCGGTGTCGTACCCGCCCTTCGTCATCATCGCCTTCGAGCTGACCATCCTCTTCGGCGGCCTGGCCACCGCCCTCGCCATCCTCCTGCTCGGGCGGCTGCCCAAGCTCTCCCCCTCGCCGACGTACGATCCGCGCTTCACCCTCGATCGCTTCGGGGTGGCGGTGAGCTGCCCGCCGGAGACGGCGGCCACGGTGACCTCGCTCCTGACCGCCTCCGGCGCGGAGGAGGTGCGGCGATGATGAAGTACGTCTTCGTCCTCGTCCTCCTGATGGTCGGCGGCGCGGCGTCGGTGCAGGGGATCCTGCTCGTGTACCGGTGGAACCACAACATGACGGTGACCCAGCGGATCATGCCGGGCGAGATGTCGTTCGCCATGGCCCCAGGTAGCCTGCCGCGCGAGGGCGGGCAGCTCTACTACTCCAAGGAGCAGCGCGAGGCCGCCTCCGCGCGCAAGAATCCCGTGCCGCCCACCCCGGAGTCGATCAAGACGGGCGAGAGGCTCTACGTGGTGTACTGCACGCCCTGCCACGGTCCTTCCGGCAAGGGCGACGGGCTCGTGGCGACCAAGTTCGTGCCCCCGGCCGACCTGAGCAATGCGGGGCTCCAGAAGGCCCGCACCGACGGGTACTGGCAGAGCTATCTCTCGGTGGGCGGCGCCGTCATGCCGTCCTACGCCGAGGCGCTCTCTCCGGTGGAGCGCTGGCACGTGGTCAACTACCTGCGCACCCTGGCCCAGAAATGAGCCCCGACGCGACCGGCGACTCCGCGGGCAAGGGGACGGGGCTCCTCTGGCTCCTGGCGCTCCTCGGCGCCGCCGCCTTCCTCTTCGGCGTGTTCCGGGCCGATCCCAAGTCGACCTGGGGCATCTACCTCGTCAACCTCATCTTCTGGTCGTGCCTCGCCATCGTCGGCCCGACCCTGGCGGGGGCGATCCAGGTCACCGAGGGGCGCTGGTCGCCCTCCGTGAAGCGCATCGCGCTCACCACGGCGGGCTTTCTTCCCGTCTCCCTCATCCTTTTCGTGATCCTGTTCTTCGGGCGGGCGACCCTCTATCCCTGGGTGAGCGCGCCCATCGAGAACAAGGCGGTCTGGCTCAACGTGCCCTTCATGGCGATCCGGATCGCCATCGGGACGGCGGCCCTCTACTGGGTGGCCCTGACCTTCGCCAAGGCCGTCTTCGCCCAGGACAAGGGCGGCGCGGACACCCAGGAGGCGGAGGCGCGCCGGAACAAGCTCGCGACCACGCTCCTCATCCTCTTCGTGCTTGTGGTTTCCCTGTGGGCCTTCGACCTCGTGATGACCCTCGACCCCATCTGGTACAGCGGGCTCTTCGGCGGCTACTACGTGGTCAAGGCACTGTACACGGGCTTCGGGCTCGTGACCTTCCTGACCATCCGCGCCAACGCGCGCGGGGTGACCAACGTCGCGCCCTCGGGCATCCAGGACATGGCCAAGCTCACCTTCGCCATGTCGGTCATGTGGATGTACTTCTTCTTCTCGCAGTACCTCGTGATCTGGTACGGCAACGTGCCCATCGAGACCCGCTTCTTCGTGGCGCGCTTCTTCAACCCGCCGTGGGGCGTGGTGGCGTGGCTCGTCTTCATCTTCGGCTGGCTGATCCCCTTCGCCTACCTGCTCAAGCGCCTGACCGGGCGGCCGCCCACCCGGCACAAGGTCCTCGTGGTCATCCTCTTCTTCGGCTGGATCTCGATCTTCGTCGAGCACGTGCTCGTGGTCTTCCCGTCCCTCGACCGGGCGATCGGTTTCCCCCTCGGGGTCAAGGAGGTCCTGATCACCGCGGGCTTCTTCGCCCTCTTCGCGCTAAGCCGCCGCCGCTTCCTCCAGACCTACAATCCCGTCCTCCGCCAGGCCAAGTAGCGCCGTCGTCGACACTACGACGAGGCCGAGCCCGGGGCGCGCGATTGCCGCCGCCACTGTGCTCAATCTTCCGCTCGGCTCGCTCTACGCGTTCAGCGTGTTCCTGAAGCCTCTCGAGTCGCTCCTCGGACTGAGCCGCGCCGAGCTCGCGCTCGTCTTCGCGCTCGCCTCCGCGGGATTCGCGGGCGGCGCAAACCTCACGCCCTACGTCTACGGTCTTGCTCCCACGCCGGTTCTGGTGCTCGTCTGCGCGACGTCGACCATGCTCGGCATCACGCTGGCGGCGACGGCAGGCAACCTGCTCCAGCTCGCGGTGGGCTACGGCCTGTGCTTCGGCGCCGGGGGCGGCGCCGCCTATATCCTCTCGCAGCAGGTCGTGAACCTCGCCGTCACGCGACACCATGGCCTGGTGAATGGGTACCTCGTGGGTCTGTATCCCGCGGGCGCCGTGATCGCGGCTCCCCTTTTCGGATGGGGCATTCGCGCGTTCGGTGTCCGCGCCACTCTCGGCGCGCTCGCCACGGTGCTCGGCGTGACGGGCCTGATCAGCGCGTGGCTGATCACGCGCGCCGGCGTCACGCTCTCGTCCGGCGCGGCGGTGGCGACCCCGGAAGAGCACGAGCGGCGTCGGTCCGTCTTCTGGACGCTGTCGCTCGTGTTCTTTCTCGCGGCCTCGGCCGGGCTCATGGTGCTCAGCCAGGCGGCCGGGATGATCGCCGCGTACGGCGGCGCCACCGCGGTCGCCATCTCCGGCACGACGTTCATCGCGGCGACGATCGCGGTCGCCCGTGTGGGCGGCGGATGGCTGGTGGACTGGTTCACGGTTCCGACCGTCGCCGCCGTCGCCCATGCGGTCGCGCTCGCCGGCAACGTGGCGCTGACGGTCTGGCCCACGCCGGCGATTGCGGTCGTATCCCTCGCCCTCGTCGGAACGGGCTATGGGCTGATGTCGGGCG
>Ga0209689_1000099_pt1 | contig 46971 bp, 38 predicted proteins | sample GraSoiAngelo_149_FD_187119 | JGI IMG/M metagenome (GOLD analysis project Ga0209689, IMG submission 187119) | Grasslands soil microbial communities from the Angelo Coastal Reserve, California, USA - 14_1009_09_30cm (SPAdes) (version 2) | ecosystem: Environmental > Terrestrial > Soil > Grasslands ... | reverse complement strand
GGCCTACCTGGCCAAGTCGGAGATGCCGCCCGATCCTTTGACCTCGCGCGAGCGCGAGGTGCTGCAGCTGGTCGCCGAGGGGAAGTCGACGAAGGAGATCGCCCGGCTGCTGGGCATCAGCTTCAAGACCGCGGAATCACACCGGACGCGGATCATGAAGAAGACCGACATCCACGAGACCGCCGGGCTCGTTCGCTACGCGGTTCGTCGCGGCCTGATCCAGCCGTGATCCGTCCGCCTGTCTGAGGCGCCAGTGCACCGGGGAATTACCGGCCCCCATTTGAGGCGGTTGCCGGATTGGTGTGCGCGCCGCTGACACTACACTTCCGACTATGGCAACGCGCGTACTGCTGGCGGACGACCACACGATCGTGAGGCAGGGCCTGCGGGTCCTGCTGCAGCGCGAGGGGTTCGAGGTCGTCGGCGAGGCGGCCAACGGCGCCGAGGCGGTGCGTCTGGCCACCGAGACCATGCCGGACGTCGTCGTGCTCGACTACGGCATGCCGCTCATGAACGGCCTCGCCGCCGCCCGCGAGATCATGGTCTCGTGCCCGCGTGCGAAGCTGATCCTCTTGACCATGCACGCCGACGATCGCTACGTGCTCGAGGCGGTGCGCCTGGGCGTGAAGGGCTACGTGGTCAAGAGCCAGGCGCCGACGGATCTGGTACGGGCGATCCACGAGGTGCTCAACGGCATGATGTACTTGAGCCCGCGCGTCTCACGCACGGTCGTCCAGGCCTATCTGGCGAAGTCGGAGCTCCCGCCCGATCCGCTCACGCCGCGTGAACGCGAGGTGCTGCAGCTGGTCGCGGCCGGCAAGACCACGAAGGAAGTCGCCGAGCTGCTCGGGATCAGCGTGAAGACGGCCGAGTCGCACCGCACGCACATCATGCAGAAGCTCGACACGTCGAACACCGCCGGCGTCGTCCGGTACGCGATCCGTCAGGGCCTGATCCAGGTCTAGACGCTCCGCCCGCTCCGCTTCTTCGTTTCGTCACACGTTCGTCACCACCCGGTCGTGGGACCCGATGGAAATGCTGAGCGGCCTCTCCGGGTATTTCCGAATGCGCATTCGGGGGTTCGGCGAATTGAGAATCCGCGTCGCGAACCGTACCGTCAAGGTCATGGATCGTGAGATCGCCCGCGCAGCACGCTGGCCGCGGAAGAGCGCGAAGGGTCACGAAATCACAGCGCGCTCACGAAATCAGGAAAGGGGACGAGTCATCATGATCGTGCACAAGCCCATCGTCGCCTTGGTCGTCGTCTTGTCGCTGATGCTCACCGGAATCGCCACGGCGGAGGAGATGGCGAAGAGGCCGCCGGCCCCCGCCGCCACCGCGGCGCCCGGCACCGGTGCTCCCGTCTCCGCCGAGTACAAGATCGGCATCGACGACGTGCTCGACATCGCGGTCTGGAACAACACGACGATGAGCCGTACTGTGCCGGTCCGCCCCGACGGGAAGATCTCGCTGCCGCTCCTGAACGAGGTGCAGGCGGCGGGGCTGACGCCGTCCCAGCTGCGGGCCAACCTCATGGCCAAGATCACCGAGTACATGCCGAACCCCGAAGTCTCCGTCATCGTGCGCGAGGTGCACAGCAACAAGATCTCGGTGCTCGGTGAGGTGCGCAAGGCCGGCCGCTACGAGATCACGCAGCGGGCGACGGTGCTGGACGCGGTGGCCCTCGCCGGCGGCTTCAACGACTTCGCCCGGCGCACGAAGGTCGTGATCATGCGGCACGACGGGAACGCGGTCAAGCGGATCCCGGTCAACTACAACAAGATCGTCGCCGAGGAAGACGACAACATCCTGCTCCAGCCCGGCGACATCGTGGTCGTGCCGTGAACCTGGCGGCGCTCTCGGCGATCTGGGCTCGACGCAAGTATCTGGCCCTCGGCGTGCTGGCCGCGACCCTGGCGGCCGCTCTGACCATCGCGGTGGCCATCCCCGGGATCTACCGTTCCACCGCGACCGTGCTCGTCGCGCGCCCGGAAATGACGACGCCGTCGGTACGGTCGCCGCTGACCGGTGAGCTCGAGGCTCGACTGAACCGGATCGGTGAGGAGATCTTGAGCCGGTCGCGGCTCGAGGCGCTCCTGGATCGCTTCGACATCTATGGACCCAACGCCAAGGCGGACCTCGAGGCGAGCGTCACGCGCTTGCGCCGCGACATCCGTGTGGATACGAAGGCCGTCGATCTCGGGACGCAGGGCCGCGGCTCGACCGTCGCGTTCGCAGTGAGCTTCCGCGGTCGCGATCCGGAAACCGTGGCGCAGGTCGCCAACGAGCTGGCGGCCTACTACGTGGCGGAGAACTCCACGATTCGCGAGCGGCGCGCCGCCGAGGCCGTCCAGGACATCAAGCGCGAGGTCGACGACGCGCAGAAGCGGCTCGACGAGCAGGATAAGCGCACGAACGACTTCAAGCGGCGCAACATGGGTCAGCTTCCCGAGCAGGTGGCGGCAAACCTGGCGATGCTCGAGCGGCTCAACGCCCAGCTCGCGCTCAACAATCACAACCAGGTCATCGCCATGGAGCGGCGCACCGCGCTTCGCCGTCGCCCGGGCGAGGAGATGGCGGCCGCGTCGTCGCCCGAAGAGGCGTTGACGATACGCCTGAACCAGCTCAACACCGACCTGGTGAAGCTCCAGCGGCAGTACAGCGACAAGTACCCCGACGTCATCAATACCAAGTACGAGATCGAGACGACCAAGCGCCAGCTCGCCGAGCTCGGTCCGAGCCCGGCCAAGGCCGGCGCCGCCGCGCCAAAGCCGTCCCGCGACCTCGGTGACACGGAGATCACCGCGCTCAAGGCCGAGGACGAAAGGCTGCGGCGCATGATCGCCGCGTACCAGAGCCGCGTGGAGATGGCGCCCGAGCGGGAGCAGGAGCTGCAGCAGCTGTCACGCGACTATCGCGCGACCCGGGAGATGTACGACGCGGTCCTGAAGCGGTACCACGACGCGCAGGCCGCCGTCGACGTCGAGCGCCGTCGCGCGGGCGAAGAGTTCCAGATCCTCGAGAAGGCGGTCCCGGCGCGCGAGCCGTCGGCGCCCAACCGCGCCAAGCTGGTCCTGCTCGGCGTGGTCCTGGCCTGCGCGGTGACCGGCGCGGCCGTGATGCTGGCCGAGCAGCTCGACACCTCGTTCCACGGCGTCGACGACCTCCGCTCGTTCAGCAAGCTCCCGGTGCTCGTCACGATCCCCGAGATCACGACCCGGGCCGACCGCACGCGGCGGCGGTGGCGCATGCGGCTGGCCGCGTGCGCCGGCGTCGTCGGCGTGTTCCTGATCGTCGGGATCGCCTACGTGGGTGCGCACAACGACCTCCTGGTCTCGTTGCTGACGCGGACCGGATCCTGAAGGGGCCATCACCATGTACTTGAAGTTCTTCGGACTCCTCGAGAAGCCGTTCAACGCCACGCCCGATCCGAGGTTCCTCTACCTGAGCCCGGGTCATCGCGAGGCGCTCGCCCAGCTCCACTACGGAACCCAGGAGCGCAAGGGCTTCATCGTGCTGACCGGGAAGGTGGGAACGGGCAAGACAACGTTGCTGCACGCCCTTCGCCAGCGGCTCAACGGCAACACGGCGGTCTCCTTCATCTTCAACTCGAAGCTGCCGTTCGACGACATGCTCGAGTACGCGCTGGCCGATCTCGGGATCGCGAAGCGTGAGGAGTCGCGGGCGCAGCGCCTCATGGCCTTCAACGACTTCCTCATCGAGCGCGAGCGCGCCCGCCAGAACACGGTCCTCATCATCGACGAGGCGCAGAACCTGTCCGCCGAGACGATGGAGCAGGTGCGCCTGCTCTCCAACTTCGAGACGGCCACGACCAAGCTCCTGCAGATCCTCCTGGTCGGACAGCCCGAGCTCAAGGCCAAGCTCGACCTGCCCGAGCTCCGGCAGCTCAAGCAACGGATCGGGCTGCGCTGTCAGATCCCGCCGCTGACCCTCGAGGAAGCGCATCAGTACATCCGCAACCGGCTGCGTATCGCCGGCGCGCGCGACCTCGGCATCTTCTCGGACGCGGCGATCGAGCGGATGACCGAGTACTCCGGCGGGATTCCGCGAGTCCTCAACATCCTCGGCGACCACTGCCTGCTCTTCGGGTACGCCGATCAGACGCGGCGGATCGAGCGCTCATCGGTCAACGAGGCGATCGAGTACATGGAGCAAGGCATGCCGACGCAACGCCGCGTCCTGTCCCTCGGCAGCCGGCTGGATCCGCGGCGCCGGTCGCACTGGTTCGCCAGGACGTCCATGTTCGCGCTCGCCGTGGCCGCGGTGGGCTTCGTCCTCCACTACGACGCAGGTGTGGTGAATCTCTTCGAGTCCCTCCGACGGGCGGTGATGCCATGAGCAAGTTCTTCAAGGCGCTCGAGCAGGCTGAGCGCGACAACGTCGAGCAGGTTTCCCAGGCGCCGGTCGAGGTGGTGAGCCACCGTCCTTCGGTCATGACGCCGCCGGTCGTCACGCCGCCGCCGCCGCGCGCGCCGAGTCCGGTCGACGAGCCGCCCGCGCCTCCTGCGGAGTCGCCGCGGCCCGTCTTCGAGGCGCCACGGCCCGTCTTCAAGGCGCCGCGGCCCGTCGTCCGGTCGCCGCGAGTCGCGTCGGCGCTGCTCGACGAGCACCTGGTGAGCCTGCAGGCGCCGTCGACGGCCGCGGCCGAGCAGTACCGCGTGCTCCGTCACCTGGTGGAGACCCTGCGGAAGCGGACGAACCTTCAAGTGTTGGCCGTCACGAGCCCCGGCGTCGGCGACGGCAAGAGCGTGACCGCCATCAATCTGGCCGGCGCGCTGGCGCAATCCGAGGAGGCCCGCGTGCTCCTGGTGGACATGGATCTTCGGCGCCCGGCGATCGCGCGCTATCTCGCGCTCGGCGAGAGCCGGCCCACCCTGGCCGACGCGCTCGGCACGCCGGGCCTCGCCCTGAAGGACGCGGTCGTTCAGGTGCCGAGCTTCAACCTCTCGGTGCTCCGCGCGCCGGTGTCGGCCGCCGCGCCGTACGAGCTGCTCCGGTCACCGAAGCTCGAAGCGCTGCTGGCCGAGGCGCGGCAGGAATACGACTACGTCGTCATCGATACGCCGCCGTTCGTTCCCGTTCCCGACTGTCGGGTGATCGCGAAGAGCGTCGACGGGTTCGTGGTGGTGGTCGCCTCCAACCGAACGCAGCGCGGCCTCCTCGCGGAGACGCTGAAGGCCATGGATCCCGACAAGGCGGTGGGCTTCGTGTTCAACGCCCATCCCACGCTTCCCACGTCGTACTACGACTACGGCAACGGCCACAGCCACGGCAAGACACGCTCGGGGCGTCGCAAGGGAGAACGCTCGTGAAGGTTGTCGCCATTGGCGGCGGGACCGGGCTTCCAGTTGTGCTCACGGCGTTGCGCCGCCACCTCGCGGCCCGCGACCGAATCACGGCGGTCGTGACCGCGGCCGACGACGGGGGGAGCTCGGGGGCCCTGCGCAAGGAATACGGCGTCATCCCACCGGGGGACATCCGTAACTGTCTCCTGGCGCTCGCGCGCGTCGCGCCGGAGGTCTCGGCGGCACTGCAGTACCGGTTCGACGGCGGCGTCGCTCAGCATCCGGTCGGGAATCTGCTGTTGGCGGCGCTCGACATGGTCGCGACCGACGGGCTGACGGCGATCCGTCTCGCCGCGGAGCTGCTGGGCGTGGACGATCTCGTCCTGCCCTCGACCACCGAGCGGGTGCATCTGGTGGCGGAGCTCGCCGACGGTCGCTCGGTCTACGGCGAGTCGGCGATCCCGCGAAGCGGCGCGCCGATCAAGCGCGTGCGCATCGATCCGGCCACCGCGGTGGCGGCGCCGATCGTGCTGGAGGCCCTGCGCGAGGCCGACGCGATAATCCTCGGACCCGGCAGCCTCTACACGAGCCTGCTCGCCACCCTGGTCGTTCCGGGCGTGGCCGAGGCGGTGACCAGCTCGTCGGCCGTCCGGATCTTCGTATGCAACGCGATGACCGAGCCCGGCGAGACCGAGGGCTACGGAATCGCCGAGCACCTGCAGGCGCTCGCCGAGCACGGATTGCCGCTCGACACGCTCCACTACGTGGTCGCGCCCACGACGCCGATCCCGTCGAAGGTTCTCGGACGCTACGCCTCCCAGGGCGCCGAGCCGGTCGACGCCGATTTCTCGCTTCCCGATCCGTCGCCGGTGACCATCCGCGCCGACCTCCTGGAGCTCGGGCCGGTGGTGCGACACAACCCCGACAAACTCGGGCCGATCCTGTGCGACCTGGCGGCGCGCCGTCGCGACACCGTCCGGATGGCGCGGGTACCAGCCCAGGTGTGAATCCCATGGCAGTGGCCTATCATCTGCTTCCCGAGCTGCGGTTCACGGACAGCGCCCTCTACGCGTGCCTGATCGTCCTGGTGCTCCTCCTCGGATCGCGCGTCTACGGCGGCGGCCGGCACCTTCGCGGGGCCGGCGAGCGCTTGTTGATCGTCGGGACGAGCCCGCTGGCGCGTCTGGTCATCGAGGAGATCGCGCGGCGCCCGCATCGATACGCCCTGGTCGGCGTGGTCGAGGACGGGTCCGATCTCGATCGCCTCGTCGCGGCGCGGCGGCCGGATCGCATCGTCGTCGCCTTCGCCGACCGGCGCGGGCGCCTGCCGCTCTCCCGTCTCGTCGAGTCGAGGGCGAAGGGCATTCGGGTCGAGGACGTCGTGGAGACGTACGAGAACCTCACCGGCAAGCTCGCCCTCGAGCTCATGCCGCCGAGCCGCGTCATCTTCTCGCCCGAGTTCGGGAGCTCGCGCGTGCAGCCCCGGTTCGCGCGCGCGCTGAGCCTCCTGGTGGCAGTCACCGGGCTGATCGTGCTGGCCCCCGTGATGGCCTTGATCGCGCTCGCGATCAAGCTCGACTCGCGCGGGCCCGTCTTCTTCGTTCAGCAGCGCGCCGGACTTTACCGGGTGCCGTTCAACCTGATCAAGTTCCGCACGATGCGCCCGGCCGCGGGCCGGCACTCGGAGTGGGAGCGTGACAACTCGGATCGGATCACGCGCTGCGGGCGCTGGCTTCGGCGCTTCCGGCTCGACGAGCTGCCCCAGCTGATCAACATGCTCCGGGGCGACATGAACCTCGTGGGCCCGCGGCCCCATCCGATGACGAACCTCGAGCTGCTCGTCCTGACCGCGCGCAACCTGAGCGAGGTCTCCGGCGACGCGATCCCGTACTACTCGCTCCGCTGCTCGGTCCGGCCGGGCATCACCGGCTGGGCGCAGGTGCGCTACCGGTACGCGAACTCGCTCGAGCAAGAAGTGGAAAAGATCCGCTATGACTTCTACTACCTCCAACATCTGTCGGTCTGGCTCGACATCCGGATTCTCTTCGAGACCGTTCGGATCGTTCTGTCGGGGCACCGGCCCGTCGAGGCCGAGCTTCCGGAGCCTCAGGAGACCGTCGAAGCCCATCGGGAGAGCGCGTGATGCATGAACCGGCTGTGACCGCGGCCGATCTCACCCGCCGGATCGCCGAACGCTCCGCCCGCGTCGGCATCATCGGTCAGGGATATGTCGGCCTTCCGCTCGCCGTGGAGTTCGCGCGAGTCGGCTTCACCGTGACCGGCTTCGACACGAGCCTCGACCACGTCACGACCCTCAACGCCGGCCGGTCGCACACGCCGGACGTGCCGGACGAGACCCTGCGGGCGCGACTGGACGCCGGCCGTTACCAGGCGACGACCGATCTCTCGGCCCTCGCCGAGTGCGACGCGGTGATCATCTGCGTGCCGACGCCCCTCCGGAAGTCGAAGGATCCGGACATCTCCTTCGTCACGGCGGCCGCGCAGGAAGCGGCGGCGCACTTCAGACCGGCGCAGCTCGTGATCCTCGAGTCGACCACGTACCCCGGGACGACGCAGGAGCTCCTGGCCCCGATGTTCGAGGCGCGCGGCGCCCGGCCGGGCGTCGACTGCTTCCTGGCGTTCTCGCCCGAGCGGATCGACCCGGCGAACCCGACCTTCGCGGTGAAGGACATTCCGAAGGTCGTCGGCGGCCTCACGCCCGAGTGCGCGAGCCTGACGGCGCTGCTCTACCGTCAGATCGTCGGCCGGGTCGTCACGGTGTCGAGTCCGCGCGTGGCCGAGCTCGCGAAGCTCTACGAGAACGTCTTCCGCAACGTCAACATCGCGCTCGCGAACGAGCTCGCGGTGATGTGCCGCCAGCTCGGCGTGAGCACGCGCGAGGTGATCGACGCGGCCGCCACCAAGCCCTTCGGCTTCATGCCCTTCTATCCAGGGCCGGGAATCGGCGGCCACTGCATCGGCGTCGATCCGGCGTACCTGGCGTGGCGGATGCGCCTGAACGGGTACGAGGCCCGCTTCATCCACCTGGCCGACGAGATCAATCGGGCGATGCCGCAATACGTGGTCGACCTCGTGACCGAGTCGCTGAACGGCCGCCGGCGCTGCCTCAACGGCGCCCACATCCTGGCGCTCGGTATCGCGTACAAGCGCGGGGTCGGGGACACCCGTGAGTCACCGGCCCTCGAGGTCATCGCGCGGCTGATGGATCGCGGGGCGAAGGTCGACTACGCCGATCCGTACGTTCCCGAGATCGCCTTCGACGGCCGCGCCCTGAAGGCCGTCGAGGCCAGCGACGAGCGGCTCGCCGAGGCCGACTGTGTGGTGATCCTCACCGACCATCCCGACTTCGACTACGCCAGGATCGTCGCGGTCTCGACCCTGGTCGTGGACTCACGCGGCGCGACCTACCGGCTCTCGGCGCCCGCGGACAAGGTCGTGGCGCTCTGATGGCGACGCGCTCCGCCCTCGAGCCCCGGCCCCGGTCGACGTCGCCCACGGAGCGGGTCCGGCTCCTCACGTTCACGACGCTCTTCGCGATCGGCGGCACCGAGCGCCACGTGGTGAGCCTGGCCGACGGGCTGGACTACTCGAGATTCGAGCTCGAGTTCGGCTGCCACCGCCGCTCGGGCGAGTTCCTGGAGCAGATCGAGGCGCGCGGCCTGAGCGTCAGCGAGTACGCGGTCGCGCGCCTCTACGGACCGCACGCGCTCGCCCAGCAGCTCCGCTTCGCGCGGCATCTGCGGCGCCGGCGGATCCAGATCATGCACAGCTACAACTTCTATCCGAACGTCTTCGCGATTCCGGCCGCCCGCCTGGCGCGGACGCCGGTCGTGCTGGCGTCGATCCGGGACACGGGCGCGCAGCTGACCCCGCGCCAGCGGCGCGTGCAGCGCCTCGCATGCCGGCTCGCCGATCACATCCTGGTGAACGCCGAGGCCGTCAGGCAGTGGCTGACCGCCGAGGGCTACGACCCCACGAGGATCAGCGTGATCCGCAACGGTCTGGACCTGTCGCGGTTCACGCCCGGCGTCCACGATACGGCGCTGCGCCGGGAGCTCGGGGTTCCCGACCGGGCGCCGCTGGTCGCGATGCTGTCGCGCCTGAGCCGCCTGAAGGGCGTGGAGGACTTCCTGGACGCGGCGGCCACGGTCGCCCAGCGCTTCGGGGAGGCGCACTTCCTCGTCATCGGCGACAACATCGATCCCGACGGAAGCCGGTACCGGAGCGAGCTCGAGAGCCGGGCCGCCCGTCTCGGCCTGCAGAAGCGCGTCATCTTCACCGGGTTCCGGCTCGACGTGCCCCGCCTGTTGTCGGCGGTCTCGGTGTCGGTGCTCCCGTCGCTCAGCGAAGGTCTCTCCAACACGATCCTCGAGTCGATGGCGGCGGGCGCGCCGGTCGTCGCGACGCGAGTGGGCGGAAGCCCCGAGGCGCTCGAGGACGGCGTCGACGGGCTCCTGGTCCCGCCGCGGGATTCGGCCGCGCTGAGCCGCGCGATCGGCTGGGTGCTCGAGCACCCCGAGGCGGCCCGCGATCTGGGCCGGCGCGCCCGCGCGCGGGTCGCCGAAGAGTTCTCGCTCGCCCGCATGATCCGCGAGACCGAGTGTCTCTACGCGCGGCTCCTGGAGAGCCCGGCGCGCCGGAAAGCCATCGCGAGATTCGCCTGATGACCCCCGAATTCATCCAGGTCGAGAAGATCGAGAGCCCGGAGGCGTTCGAGCGGCTCGCGGGCGAGTGGACCGAGCTCATATCGACGAGCCCGTCCGACCGTCTGTTCCTCACCTGGGAATGGCTCTTCACGTGGTGGAAGCACCTGTCCGGCGCGCGGCGGCTGACGATCCTGACGGTGCGATCGCATGGCGAGCTGATCGCGCTGGCGCCGCTCGCGCTGCGCCCGCGGCGGCTCGAGAAGTTCCTGTCGGTGGGCGCGCTGGAATTCCTGGGCACCGGCAGCGTCGGGTCGGACTATCTCGATCTGATCATCCGGCCGGGTCACACGACCCCGGCGATTCGAGCGCTGACGACCGCGGTCGTCGGCGCCGGAGCCGCCGTCGGACTCGCCCAGGTGCCGGCCGACGCGCCGAATGCCCTGAGCCTCGCCGACGAGCTCGGGAAGCGTGAGTGGACCGTGCGCTCGACGAGGACCGACGTGTGTCCCTTCATCGACCTCACCGGACACTCCTGGGATTCGTACCTGGACGATCTCGGGCCCGCGCACCGCTACAACTTCCGGCGCCGGCTGAGGAACCTCGAGCGGCTGGGGCGCGTGCGGTTCGCGCGCGTCGAGGCCGAGGCGGATCGCGGCCCGGCCCTTCGCGAGCTGGTGGCGCTGCACCAGATGCGCTGGCAGCCCCGCGGGGGCTCGAACGCGTTCGACCGCCCGGCGCTCATCGACTTCCACGAGGCGCTGAGCCGCCTCGCCCTCGCGCGCGGATGGCTCCGGCTCTTCACCCTGCGGCTCGACGACGTCGCGATCGCGGCGGTCTACGGCTTTCGCTATCGGGACACGTTCTACTTCTATCAGTCGGGCTTCGATCCGCGCCAGGCGCGAGCGAGCGTCGGCCTGATCGCGGTCGGCCTCTCCATCAAGGCGGCGGTGGAAGAGGGCGCCACCGAATACGACTTCCTGCACGGCGACGAGGCCTACAAGTTTCACTGGGCCCGGCGTACCCGCGAAATCGGACGGCTGGAGCTCTATCCGCCGCACATGCGGGGCCGGCTCTACCGCCGGGCGATCGAGGCGAACCGGGCCGCGCGCCGGACGGCCCGCCGCGTGCTCCCCGACGCGGTCGCGCAGCGCATCGCCGTCGGACTCGGGATGGGGGCTCGATGACCGGGGTGCGGCGCGCCTATCTCAAGACGGGACTGGCGCTCGTGCTGGGGGCGACCCGCACCGATCGGCTCATCCAGCTCATGTCGGGCACGCGCCGGCTGCCGCTGGTCGTCGGCTATCACCGTGTCGTCGACGACGGCCGGTCCCTCCGGGCGTCGATCATCGCGCCGATGCTCGTGAGCCGCCGGATGTTCGAGCGCCAGCTCGACTGGATGGGCCGGCGCTTCCGGTTCGTCTCGCTCGACCAGCTGGGCGCGCAGCTCGAGTCGGGCGGGGCGTTCCGGACGCCCACCGCCACCATCACGTTCGACGACGGCTATCGCGACATGTACGAGCACGCGTATCCCGTCCTCAAGCGCAAGGGGATCCCCGCCGCCGTCTTCGTCGTGACGGACTGGATCGATCGCGCGACGCCGCTCTACCACGATCGCCTCTACCTCCTGCTCACCCGCGACTGGTCGGCCGCGCGCGAGGTGCTGGTCGAGCTCGGCGTGATGACGGCGGAGCGGGCCTTGACGTCGCGCACGTTCAGCGAGCCGTTCGGCGCCCTGCGCTTCCTCCTCACGACCCTGTGCCAGGAGGAGCTCGCCCGGGTGCTCGCGGCGCTCGAGGAGCGGCTGTCGATCGACACCGACCGGCTCGACGGCCTCAAGCCGCTGACCTGGGCGATGCTCGCCGAGATGCAGCGCGGCGGCATCACCGTGGGCTCGCACACGCGGACCCACGCGCTTCTCACGCGCGAGAGCCCGTCGCGGATGCTCGAGGAAACCATCGGCGCGCGTCAGGCGCTCGAGGAGCGCCTCGGGGTGCCGATCGATCACTTCGCGTATCCCGACGGCGCGTTCAATACCGAGACGGTCGAGGCGGTGGCGCGGGCGGGCTATCGCTTCGCGTACACGACCTGCCACCATCGTGATCGCCGCCATCCGCTGCTGACGATTCCGCGCTGCGTCCTGTGGGAGAACTCGTGCCTCGATCCGGGCGGGCGCTTCTCGGCCGCGGTCGCGAGCTGTGTCACGAGCGGCATCTTCCATTTCGCGTCGGGCTGTCGTCATCGCCATGCCGTGACGCGAGAGAGCGACGTCTCGTTGGTGCGGCGATGAGCGATCCGGGATTCTCCATCGGCGCGGCGCCCGATCCCCAGTGGTGGCGGCGCGAGCCCGACGAGGCCGCCGCGGTCGCCGACCAGACGCAAGGCGAGCTGCTTTCCACGGACGCCGCGGGCTCGTCGCTGCCGTTCTGGGCGCTGATGGGCTTCACGTTCGTGCTCCTGATCGCGCCGCAGAACATCATCCCGGCGCTGCGGCCGCTTCGCCTCGGGATGCTCGCCGCGGGAACCGGCCTCCTCGCGATGCTGGTCGATCGGCTCGGGCGCGGCTTGCCGATCACCGTGGTCACGCGCGAGATCAAGGTCGCCGGATGCCTGCTCGCGTGGGCGGTGGTCACGATCCCCCTGTCGTACTGGCCGGGCGGATCGGTCAACCTGCTCCTCGACCAGTATCTGAAGACCCTGGCGATCTTCCTGCTGATCGCGAACGCGGTGAGCTCGGTCCGCCGCCTCCGGCAGGTCGCGTGGGCGCTGACGCTCATGACGGCGCCGATCGCGGTGAAGGGCATGCAGAACTTTCTCTCTGGCGTGTACGTCCACGACGGGGTGGGCGAAGCCGTCAAGCGCATCGTCGGCTACGAGGCGCCGCTCACCCAGAACCCGAATGATCTGGCGCTCTTGCTCAACCTGATCCTTCCGCTGACCGCGGCGCTGTTCCTGATCACGCCATCGCCCGCCCTGCGGGCCACCCTCTTCGGCATCGCCGTGCTCCAGGTGGTCGGCATCGTCGTGACGTTCTCGCGCGCCGGGTTCCTGACGTTCGCCACCACGCTCGCCGTCACGGTGCTGACGACCTCGCGGCGCCTCAACCGCCGGTGGGCCTGGGGTTTGCTGATTCTCGTCATGGTGTTCACCCCGCTCTTGCCGGACGACTACGTGAGCCACCTGTTCACGATCGCCGACGTCAACACCGACCCGACGGGATCGGCCCAGGGGCGATGGGATCAGCAAGTCGCGGCGGTCGGCTACGTGCTCAACCATCCGATCGTGGGTGCCGGGATCGGTCAGAACATCCTGGCGCTCAACGAGGTCCTCGGCCCGGCGTGGCTCATGGTTCACAGCGTCTACCTCGAGTACGCGATCGATCTGGGCCTGCCGGGGCTGATCCTGTACTTGCTGCTGTTCGTGGGGAGTGTGCGCAGCGCGAGCCGCGTCGCGCGGCTGCCGTGGGATCGTCCCGGCGCCCGCGACCTGAGCATTCTCGCCAACGGCATTCGCACGAGCCTGCTGGCCTTCGCAACGGCGGCGTTCTTCTCGCCGGTGGCCTATCACTTCCACTTCTATTATTTCGCGGGGCTGGCGCTCGCCGTCCGGGTGATCGCCGAAGGTCGCGCGAGCGCCACGTCACCCGAGCAGGCCGAGGGCGATCCGGCATGAGCCCGGCCACCCACGACCTGGTCTCGATCCAGCTCCTCCAGCCGCTGCGCCGGCTCTCGCGGCTGGCGCGGCCGGCGCTCCGTCCCGCGGCGCTCGCGTGCCGGGAAGGCCTGAGCCTGCGCGAGCAGGCGGCCGGGTGGCCCACGGGGCAGCGGCGCGAGTGGATGCTGGCCCGGCTGCGCGAGGCGGTTCGCCGAGCCTGGTGGACCACTCGGTATTACCGGGAATTGTTCGACCAGATCGGATTCGATCCGCGCAGCGATTTCACGTTCGACGACTTCGCGGCGCTGCCGACCCTCGAGCGTGAGGAGATTCACCGAGCCGGTCGGGCGCTCGTCTCGGTCGCCGTCCCGTCCGCCGATCTTCGCCAGGACGCCACCGGTGGCTCGACCGGCGTTCCCACGGTCATCTGGCTGGGTCCGAGCGAGCGCGGCTGGCGCGAGAGCGGGATCGAGCACTATATGCGGCGGATCGGCCTGCCGCGGGGCATCCGGGCGGCGGCGCTCTGGGGACACCATCTCGATCCCAAGGCCGGCGACGGCCTCGGCGATCGGCTCCGCTCGTTCGTCGACAACTCGCGCGAGCTCGAGTGCTTCCGGCTCTCGCCGTCGACGCTGGCGGGCTATCACGCGACCCTCGAGCGCTGGCAACCGCGCTACCTGCTGGCCTACGCGAACGCGCTCGCGGCGCTGGCGGCGGAGGTCCGCGCGCGTGGCTGGCGGCCGAGCTATCCCACGCAGTGCTTCGTGACCGGCGCCGAGAAGCTCATGCCCGGGGATCGGGCGCTGATCCAGTCGGTGTTCGGCCGGCCGATTCACGAGCGCTACGGGAGTCGCGACGTCGGGCTGATCGCGTTCCAGGTCGATCCGGATCGGAGCCTCGAGCTCGAGATCGACTGGGCCAACGTGCTGATCGAGCCGGATAGCCGCGATCCGGTCGCGTCGATTCTCGTCACGAAGCTCCACGGCGACGGGATGCCGATGCTGCGCTACCGGATCGGCGATCTCGCCCGGTTCCCGGCGGGCAGCCGCCCGGGGCACCCGACGTTCGAGCTCGACGAAGTGCTGGGGCGCGAGCTCGATCGGATCTGGCTGCCCGACGGCCGCTGGATCCACGGCATCGAGTTCCCGCACATGATGAAGGACCATCCCGTCCGCCAGTACCAGATCGTGCAGACCGACGACGCCAGCGTGACGGTCCGGCTGGTGCCGGCGCCGACCTTCGGCGAGGACAACCGCGTCGACATTCTTCGGACGCTCCACGCCAATCTCGACGGCCTCGCCGTGAGCCTCGAACTCTGCGAGGCCTTGCCCCGGACTCGCGCCAACAAGGTGCGCTTCGTCGTCAGCGAGATCGACGAGCGCCGGCGGGCTCAGCGATGACGGACCGGGACTTCACGCGAGCCTCGTGCGTCGCGGCCGTGCGGGTGTCCGCGGACACGCCGGAGCGGCGGCGCGCCGAGCTCTCGACGAGCCTTCAGCGTCTCGGCGATTTCCTCGAGTGGAGCGAGGTGGGCAGGGGACCGTTCGGGAGCGCGATCCCGCGCGGGGCACGCGTGGTCGTGAAGCCCAACTGGGTGCTGCACGAGAACCGCGGGCCCTGGGGGCTCGGGCCGCTCGTCACCGATCCCGGGCTGATCCACGCCGTCGTCGAGGGCGTGCTGGCCGCGGGGCCTGCGCGTGTCGTCGTCGGCGACGCGCCGCTCCAGGGCTGCGACCTCGAGCGCCTCCTGGGTGACACCGGTCTCGATCGGTGGGCCGCCGATCTCCAGACGAGGGAGCCGGCCTTCGAAGGCGTGCGGGACTTCCGGCGCACCACGTGCGAGTTCCGGTACGGCGTACGGGTCGCCCGGGAGGACCAGCAGCCCGAGTCCGACTTCGTCCTGTTCGATCTCGGCGCCGAGAGCCTGCTCGAGCCGGTCACCGACATGCGGGGCTCGTTCCGGGTCACTCAGTACGACCCGCGCAAGATGCGGCAGACCCACGCGCCCGGGCGCCACTGCTATCTGGTGGCGCGCGCGATCGTCGAAGCCGACGTCGTGGTGAACGTGCCGAAGCTCAAGACCCACTGCAAGGCGGGCATCACCAGCGCGCTCAAGAACCTGGTCGGGATCAACGGCAACAAAGAGTTTCTGCCTCACCACCGGGTCGGCGGGTCGCGCCACGGCGGTGATTGCTATCCGGGCGGCAGCGTGCTCAAGCGGGCGATCGAGGTCGCCCTCGATCAGTCGAACCTCGCCAGCGCTCCCGGCACTCGCGCGTTCGCGTGGAGCGCGACCGGCGACGTCCTGGGCCGGATCGCGCAGCTGATGGGCGACGAGGTCGGCGTGGAGGGCGCGTGGTCGGGTAACGACACGGTCTGGCGAACGTGCCTCGACCTGAACCGGATCCTCAACTACGGGCGAACCGACGGGACGCTCGCCGAGACCCCGCAGCGCCGTGTCCTGCACGTCGTCGACGCGATGATCGCCGGGCAGGGCGACGGCCCACTCGCCGCCGAGCCGCTCGAGCTCGGCCTGCTGCTCGGCGGCGGCAATCCGGCCGCGGTCGACTGGGTCGGCGCCCATCTGCTCGGCTACGACCCGCATCGCGTCGCGTTGGCCCGCGAGGCGTTCGGCCGCTTCCGCTGGCCGATCACGGCCTTCGAGCGTGACGAGGTCCGGCTGATCGGCGACCTCGGCGGCGGGACCGCGACGCTCAGCGACGTCCTCGCCGCCACGCAATCGATCAAGCACCCGCCGGGCTGGCGCGACTCGGCCGCGGCGTCGCTGGAGCGCCGGTGATGCGCGGGACGCTCACGCGCCGCGTGGTCTGGCTGGCCTCGGCGAAGGGGGTGGCCTTCGCGCTCGGCTTCGCGCTGCCGCTCATCCTGGTGCGCAGCCTGAGCCAGACCGAGTTCGGTCTCTACAAGCAGGTGTTCCTCCTCGTCAACACCGCGATCACGATCCTGCCGCTCGGCTTCGCGATGAGCGCGTTCTATTTCCTGCCGCGCTGCGGGGATCGGCAAGGACGGGTGGTCTTCAACATCGCGCTGTTTCACCTGCTCGTCGCGGGGCTCGCGTCGCTCGCGCTGCTGCTGCGCCCGAGCCTCCTCGAGGCGATCTTCGGCAGCCGCGAGCTCGTCCCCTACGCACCGGGGCTCGCGTTGCTCGCGTTCCTGGCGGTCGCCGCCTCGTTCCTCGAGATCATCGCGGTCGGGAACGGCGAGGTCGCCCTGGCCGCCCGCCTGATCGTCGTCACGTATGTGTCCAAGACGCTCCTGCTCGTCGGCGCCGCCTGGCTCGTGCCCACGGTCGAGGCGCTCATCACCGCGGCCACGCTCCACTGCCTCGTGCAGGCGGGGATCCTCTTCTGGTATCTCGAGTCCCGGTTTCCGCGGTTCTGGGCCGCCGGCGACTGGCAGGTCATGCGGGCGCAGCTCGGCTATGCGCTGCCCCTCGGGGCGGCGGCGATTCTCTCGATGGCCCAGCTCGATCTCCACAACTACTTCGTCGCGCGCTCGTTCGATGCCGCCACCTTCGCGATCTACGCCGTCGGCTGCTTCCAGCTGCCGTTTCTCCAGATCGTGGCCGAGTCGGTCGGCGGCGTCATGATTCCGGCCGTCGGCCGGCTCCAGCTCGAGGGCGAGCGGCGCGAGATCGTGGAGCTCCTGGCTCGCATGGTGCGGATGCTCGCCGCGCTGTACTTCCCGCTCTACGCCTGCCTGCTCGTCGTCGGGCGCGAGTTCGTCACCGTGCTCTTCACCGAGAGCTACCGCGGGAGCTGGCCGATCTTCGCCGTCAACCTGACCTTGATCCCGCTCGGCATTCTCACCAGCGCCTGCGATCCGGTCCTGCGTGCCTACCCGGCGTACACCTCGATCCTGGTGCGGATCCGCGTCGCGCTGGTCGCCGTGCTGGTGCTGGGGCTCTGGAGCGTGACGGCTCGCCACTGGTTGCTCGGCGCGATCGTGGTGATGGTCTCCGTCAACGCGGTCGATCGCGTCGCGGTGAGCCTGATGCTCGCGCGCGTGCTCAAGGTGACCGGGCGTGATCTGGCGCGCTTCGGTGACGTCGCGAAGCTGGCGGCGGCCGCCGCCGTCGCCGGCGTCATCGCCGCCGTCGTGCGGCTGCTGGTCGGGGCGGGTGGAGCCCTCGTCGTGCTCGCCGCGAGCGGAGCCGCATTCGCGACGGTCTATGTCGTGTCGGTGTGGGCTCTCGGTGTCGTGACCGTGGCCGAGCGCGATGCGCTCCGCCGACGGGCGCTCGCGTTCCTGGTGCGTCTGGGGCTCGGCCGGCGCGAGCCGGCGCTGGCGGACGTCGGGGTGCGCACCGGGCGTGCGCGGCTCGAGCCATGAGGATCGCGGTGGTGGCGCCGAGCCTCGACATCGTCGGCGGCCAGTCGATCCAGGCGCATGCGCTGTGCGACGGCCTGCGAGAGGCGGGCTACGAGGTCGACTTCGTTCCGGTCAACCCGCGGTTTCCGCGCGGGCTCGGCTGGGTGCGTCGCTGGCCCTATGCCCGGACCGTGTTGAATCAGTCGCTCTACATCCCGAGCCTCCACCGCCTTCGCGACGCCGACGTCGTTCACGTCTTCTCGGCGTCCTACTGGTCGTTCCTGATCGCGGTGGCGCCGGCGCTCCTGGCGGCGCGGCGCTTCGGCAAGCGGATCCTGCTCAACTATCACAGCGGCGAGGCCGAGGACCACCTCGAGCGCTGGGGCGCCCTCGTGCATCCCTGGCTCTCGCTCGCCCACGAGATCGTCGTGCCCTCCGAGTACCTCCGGACGGTATTCGTCCGATACGGCTACCCGGCGCGCGCCGTGCCGAACCTGGTGGACACGACGCGATTCAGCTATCGGGACCGGATGCCGCCGCACGCGCGCATTCTCTCGGCGCGCAACCTCGATCCGTACTATCGCGTCGACGTCACGCTCGAGGCGTTCGCGCTCCTGAGGGAGCGGTTCCCCGGGGCGACCTTGACGATCGCCGGGGACGGCAGCGAGCGAGCCCGTCTGATGCGGCGCGCGTCGGTGCTCGGGGACCGCGGCATCCGGTTTCTCGGACGCGTCGCGCCGGCCGACATGCCGGCGCTCTACGAGGCCGCCGACATCTTCGTCAATTCGTCGATCGTCGACAATCAGCCCTTGTCGGTGCTCGAGGCCTTCGCGGCGGGGCTGCCCGTCATCTCGACCGCGACCGGGGACATCGCCGCGCTCGTCCGCGACGGCGAGACCGGCCTGGTGGTCCCGCCCGACGATCCGGCCTCGACGGCGAAGGCCGTGACCGTGATGCTGGAGTATCCGGTCCGCGCCCTGCGCATGGCCCGCCAGGCGCGGTCCGAGGTCGAAGCGTACACGTGGGCGCGGCTCTCCGCTCAGTGGGCGGCCGCCTACGCGGGAGTGTCGGCGTGATCCGGCGGCTCGCGCGCACCGGGACCGACGAGCTGATCTGCCGGGGCCGCCAGGAAGCCTCGAAGCTTCTCGAGCGCACCGGGATGGTCGCACCCATCGCTCTGGGCCCCGACCATCGTCTGAGCCTCGCGCGCTTCCGCGCGATCACCCCGCGTCACTTCTTCGAGGGGGCGGTGAGCGACCGGACGCCGCGCCTCGCGATCGACCGGATGCCCGACGCGCGCGACGAGGCCGTGGCGATCGCCGAGGCGACGTGCCGCGGCCGTTTCGATCTCCTCGGCTACGAGGCGCTGTCGTTCGGCGATCCGATCGACTGGAGCCTCGACCCGGTCGCCGGACGCCGCGCGCCCGTCGAGCACTGGAGCCGCCTGAATCCGCTCGACCCGAGCACGATCGGCGATAGCAAGGTCGTCTGGGAGCTGAACCGCCACCAGTGGATGGTCCAGCTCGGCCAGGCCTACCGGCTGACCGGCGATCTCTGCTATGCCCGCGCCTTCACCGACTACGTCGAGCAGTGGATCGACGCCAATCCCCCCGGCGTCGGAATCAACTGGGCCAGCAGCCTCGAGGTCTCGTTCAGGACGATCTCGTGGTGCTGGGCGCTCCTGCTGCTCCGCGGATCGCCCGTGCTCTCACCCGCGCTGTTCGATCGTATCGTCCGCTCGATCTGGGCTCACGCCGCGCACGTCGAGCGTTACCTCTCTTACTACTTCTCGCCGAACACGCACCTGACGGGCGAAGCCCTCGGTCTCGTCTACGCCGGGCTGATCTTCCCCGAGCTGCCGCGCGCCGATCACTGGCGCGAGCTCGGCACCAGGATCCTGGTCGAGCAGAGCGCGCGCCACATCCTCGACGACGGTGTCTACTTCGAGCTGTCGACCGGCTACCAGCGCTACACGCTCGAGTTCTATCTGCACCTGCTGATCCTGTCCAGGCGCAACGGCTGGTCGATTCCGCCCGCGGTGGGCGACCGCGTCGGCCGCATGCTCGACTTTTTGCTGGCGGTTCGCTTCCCCGACGGCTCGATGCCGCAGATGGGCGATGCCGACGGCGGCACACTGGTGCCGCTCGCGCGGCGCGGTCAGAGCGACTTCCGCGGCGTGCTGGCGACCGCGGCGGCTTTCCTGGGTCGCGCCGATTGCGCGTGGGCGGCCGGCGGCGCGCCGCCCGAAGTGCTCTGGCTCCTGGGCCCCGACGGGCTCGACGCCTTCGACGCGCTCCGGCCGGCACCCCCGGCCGATGCGCCATCGCGGCTCTTCGCCGACGGCGGCTACGTGGTCATGCGCAACGGCTGGTCGGCGGACGACCACCAGCTGATCTTCGACGTGGGACCGCTCGGCTGTCCCGTGAGCGGCGGGCACGGCCACGCCGATCTCCTGAGCGTGCAGTGCGCGGTCTTCGGCGAGCCATACCTCGTCGACTCCGGCACGTACTGCTACGCCGGCGATCCGGCGAGCCGCGAATATTTCCGCTCGACCGCGGCGCACAGCGCGGTGGTCCTGGACGGCAAGTCTCAGGCTTCGCCGGTCGGGCCGTTCCGCTGGGCGGAGCGGCCGGGCGCGCGACTCCTCGACTGGCGCTCGACACGAGAGCTCGAGTTCGCCGACGCCGACCATCGCGCGTACGTCGAGGCGCCGGGCGGCGGCGCCGTGCACCGGCGCCGCGTGGTCTTCGTCAAGGGCAGCTACTGGATCGTCATCGACGACCTCGAGGGCGACGGCGAGCATCAGGTCGACCTCCAGTTCCAGTTCGCGCCCCTCGAGGTGCACGTGGATCCGACGCTCTGGGCGCGCGCGCGGGGGCGGACGGGGACCGAGCTCCTCGTCCGTCCGTTCGCGAGCGTGGCGCTCAAGGCCAGCGTGCACACCGGCGAGCTCGATCCGATGCGTGGCTGGATCTCGCCGATCTACGGACGGCGGGTGCCCGCGCCGCTCCTGGTCTATTCCACGGTGACGACCCTTCCGCTGCGCGTGCTGACCCTGCTCCTTCCGAGCGCGGGCCCGCGGGCGGCGGCGCCCGCGGTGTCGTCGGTGATCGACGCGAGCGGCGCGCCGGTCGGGCTCGTCCTCGAGGACGCGGGCGAGCGCATCGCCTTCGGCGAGCGCGGGCTGCCCGAGATCCGGACGGACCGATGGGCGTGATCGGCGGACGGCTCGGCTATCAGCTCCTCCGGCGGCTCGGCGGCAGCCCGCCCCGACGCGACCTGTGCTCCGGCGCGGCGTATCGCGACCGCAGCAAGCTCGAGGTGCTGCTGGGGCCGGGGATCTGGCGCGAGTGCGCCGACAAGGTCGTACTCGACTTCGGATGCGGAACCGGGGACGACGCGGTCGAGATCGCCCAGCGCGGAGCCAGGCGGGTCATCGGCCTGGACATCCGCGAGAGCGTGCTGCAGGTGGCCCGACAGAAGGCCCGAGAGGCCGGCGTGGCGGGTCGCTGTGTCTTCGCGACCCAGGCGCCTGAACCGGTCGACGTCGTCGTCTCGCTCGACGGGTTCGAGCACTACGCGGATCCCGGCGGCGCGCTGGCGTCGATGAGGCGGCTCCTCGGACCGGGCGGCCGCGTGCTGGTGGCATTCGGTCCGCCGTGGTTCCACCCGCTGGGCGGCCACGCGTTCTCGATCTTCCCGTGGTCACACCTGATCTTCACGGAGCGCGCCTTGATCCGCTGGCGCTCCGACTTCAACGGCGACGGCGCGACGCGGTTCTCCGAGGTCGACGGCGGGCTCAACGGCATGACGGTGCGCCGCTTCAGTCGTCTTGTCGCCGAGAGCGGCTACGCCGTCGAGCAGTTCGAAGCCGTGCCGATTCGTAAGCTGAGCTTCCTCGCGGCAGGTCCGACACGTGAGCTCTTCACCGCAATCATTCGATGCCGGCTGAGCGCCGCATGAAGCCGCCGGCGTCGTGGAGAACACCTGGTGCCCTATGATCTGGATAGCGTTCGTCTGTTTAGGTCTCGCCGTGGTCTTCATCTCGTACGCGGGCTACGCGTTGTGGGTGGCGTGGCTCGCGCGCGTGCGCCCGGTCCCGACGGCCGCCCGCTATCTGCCCGACGCGCTCCTGCCGAGCGTGACGTGCGTGATGGCCGCGGCGAACGAAGCCGTGTTGATTCGCCACAAGCTCCGGGGGCTCACCTTTCAGGACTACCCGCCGGACAAGATCTCGATCATCGTCGTGAGCGACGGGTCGACTGATGCGACGGACCCGATCGTGCGAGCCTGGGCCCGCCGCGATCACCGGATCCGCCTGCTGCGGATGGGCCAACGCAGCGGCAAGCCCACGGCGTTGAACCTGGCGCGATCCCACATCACGAGCGATGTCGCCGTGCTGATGGACGTGCGCCAGGCGCTCACCAAGCGCGCGATTCGCGAGCTCGTGGCGCAGCTCGCCGACCCGAGCGTCGGCGTGGTGTCCGGCGATCTTCGCGTCAAGGGTGACGCGTACTGGACGTACGAGGGGTTCGTGCGCAAGTGCGAGTCGCGCTCGGGCTCGATGGTGCAGGTCACCGGCTCGCTCTACGCGGTCCGGACCGAGGACCTGCCGGAGATTCCGCCCGACACGATCCTCGACGACGTGTACGTGCCGTTGAAGGTGGCCCTCACCGGGCGCCGGATCGTCATGGCGGAGGGCGCCGGCAGCCTGGACGTCGCGACGCGCTCGGCGAGCGACGAGTTCGTCCGCAAGGTGCGAACGCTCGCGGGCCTCGTCCAGATCTGTCACCACGTCGACGGATGCCTCAACCCGGCGCGAAACCCGATCTGGGGCCGCTTCGTGCTGCACAAGCTCTCCCGGCTCGCGTGCCCGTACGGCTTGCTGCTCGTCCTGACGGGCTCGGCGATGGCCGAGGGCCTGGGCTACGGCACGGCCCTCGTGACCGGCGTCGCGGTGGGCCTCGTCGCGCTCACGCGGTGGCGCGGGCCCGCCCCGCGCGTGGTGACCCGCGTCGTGTCGCTGGCCAGGTCCTTCCTGGCGCTGAACCTCGCGGCGTTCTGGGCGATGCCGTCCTACTACCTCGGGCGCACGTCGGTGACGTGGCGGCGGGTGGAGGTGGACCGTTCATGAGCCCGCGTCCATTGCGCGTCCACATCATCACCGAGGAAGATCCGTTCTATCTGCCGGTCTTCTTCTGTGAGTTCTTCGCCACGGTGCCGCGAGAACGCATCGACATCCTGGGCATTGACATCACCCCGCCCTTGAATCAGCCGACGCGGCAGGCGCTGGCGCGGAAGCTCTACCGCTTCTACGGCGGGCTCGACTTCGTACGTCTGGCCGGTCGCTTCGCCCTCGTCAAGGCGCTCGATCTCCTGGCGCCGCGCTCTCTCTGGTGCGGCACAATCAACCGGCTCGCCGCTCGCAATCAGATCCCCTGCCGGGTGGTCCACGACGTCAACGCGCCGGAGTACGTCGGGGAGATGCGTCGGGTCGCGCCGGACCTCCTGGTCTCGGTGGCGGCCTCACAGATCTTCAAGCGCGATCTCTTGTCGGTGCCGCGGCTGGCCTGCGTCAACGTCCACACGGGGCCGCTGCCGGCCTATCGCGGCATGATGCCGGTCTTCTGGCAGATGTACGACAAGCGGAAATCGATCACCGTCACCTTGCACACGATGACGCCGGACATCGACGTGGGATCGGTGCTGCTCCAGCGCGAGGTGCCGCTCAACGGCGACCGGAACCTCGACCTCGTGATCCGCAAGATGAAGCGCGAGGGCGCCCGCACGCTGGTCGAGCTGCTCGACCGCTATCACACGGGCTCGGTTCGGCCGGTCGCCATGAACGGGCATCAGGCGCAGTATCACTCCTTCCCGGGACGCGCCGAGGCCGACCGGTTCCGCCACATGGGGTACCGCCTCGTATGATCCCGTGCCTGCTGACCTTCGACATCGAGGACTGGTTCCAGGTCGAGAACCTCCGGCCGCTCTTTCCACCGGAGCGCTGGGAGACGATCCCCCGTCGGGTGGCCGAAGCCACGCGCCGCGTGTTGAAGCTGCTGGCGGAGCACCGCATCCGCTCGACCTTCTTCGTGCTCGGCTGGGTGGCCGAGCGCGAGCCGGAGCTCGTTCGTGAGATCGCCAACGGCGGCCACGAGATCGCCTGCCACGGCTACGGTCACGTCATGCCGATGAAGCTCACGCCGATGCAGTTTCGTGACGACGTGCTCCGCGCCAAAGAGACCCTCGAGGAGATCGGGGGGCAGGAAGTCGTTGGATACCGGGCACCGTCCTTCAGCATCGATCGCGAGCGCCTGGCCATCCTGGAAGGGTGCGGCTTCCACTACGACTCGAGCCACCATCCGTTCGGCTTGCACGATCGCTACGGCCGGCTCGGCGATCTCGGATCACCGGTGGCGCCGGGGATGTACGTCCTGGGCGACCAGATGGTCGAGCTCGAGTTGCCCGTCGAGCAGGTGGGCGGCCTCAGTCTGCCCGTGTCGGGCGGTGGCTACTTCCGGCTCTATCCCGCCGCGTTCTTCAGGCGGCTCGTGATGCGAACGATCGCGCGCCGGGGCTCGTACCTGATGTACCTGCACTCCTGGGAGTTCGACGCCGGGCAGCCGCGTGTCCGGGGCGCCGGCCCGACCCGCGCGGCGCGCCACTACGTCAACCTCAAGCGCACCCTGCCGCGCATGCGCCAGCTCATCGGGATGCTCGAGCGCCGGGACGCGCACTTCATGACGGCGCGCGCGCTCGTCGACGCGGTGCGCCGGGCCGTGCCGGCCGGCGTCGGCGGTGAGCCGGCGCTCCGTCAGAGGGCGGGCTAGGCCCCCATGTGCGGCATCGTCGGCATCGCCGGTCTCAATCCGCTCGAGCCCGTCGACGAGACCCGGCTCAAGATCATGCGCGACGTCCTGCGTCACCGCGGGCCCGACGGCGAGGGGCTGTGGACCGACGCCCACGTGGGGCTCGGGTTCCGTCGGCTCGCGATCATCGACGTCGAGGGCGGCGCCCAGCCGATGCCCAACGAGGACGGCAGCGTGTGGGTCGTCTTCAACGGCGAGATCTACAACCACGCGAAGCTCCGTCCATGGCTCGAGGCCCGCGGCCATCACTACCGCACACGCAGCGACACGGAGACGATCGTCCACCTCTACGAGGAGGAAGGCGAGCGCTGCGTCGAGAAGCTCCAGGGCATGTTCGCATTCGCGGTGTGGGACCGGCCGCGGCAGCGACTGCTCCTGGCCCGGGACCGGCTCGGGATCAAGCCGCTCTACTACGCGCTGACCGACCGCGAGCTCGTCTTCGCCTCCGAGATCAAGGCGATCCTGGCCTCGAGCGGGCTGGCGCCGGCCCTCAACCGGGCGATCGTCCCCGAGTTCCTCGCCAACCGCTACGTCGCCGGCGCGGAGACGTTCTTCCGAGGCGTGATGAAGCTCTTGCCCGGCCGCACGCTGACCTGGTCCGCGCGCGAGGGCGTGCGCGAGCGCCGCTACTGGCGCCTGCCGACCGAGGTGAACGACACCCCGACGACCCCGGTCGAGGCGGCGGGCATGGTCCGGGCCGGGCTCGAAGCGACGGTTCGCAGCCATCTGATGAGCGACGTGCCGCTCGGGCTCTTCCTCTCCGGCGGCCTGGACTCGAGCGCCCTCGCCGGCCTGATGTCACGCATGGTCAAGGAACCCATCCGCACGTTCTCCGTGGGCCTGCCCGATGCCGATGCGAACGAGCTCAACTACGCCCAGCTGGTGGCGCGGGCGGTCGGTTCCGTGCACCGCGAGGTCGTCGTCTCCCCCGGCGAATTCTTCGACGCTCTGCCGCGGCTGATCCGGCACGAGGACGAGCCGATCGCGTTCACGTCGAGCGTGCCGCTTTACTTCGTGTCGCGCCTGGCGGCCGAGGACGTGAAGGTGGTGCTCACCGGCGAGGGCGCCGACGAGCTGTTCCTCGGCTATCACCGCTACCGGATCACCCACTGGAACGACCGCCTGGGCCGTGTCTATCGGCGGCTCGCGCCATCGGGACTTCGCGGGAATATCGGCCGCTCGCTCGGCCGTCTGCCGCGCCGGCTCGGGCGCTACGCGACCCGCACGTTCCTCGGTCTGCCGCCCGGTCCGCGTCACCTCTTCTACGAGAACTTCGCGGTCTTTCCGACCACGCTCCAGCAGAGCCTTCTCGCCGATCCGGAGCTGCTCGCCGCGCGCGATCCGTACCAGGAGGCGCTCGAGCGCTACGCGGACGCGCCGGGCGGGGATCTCGATCGGATGAGTCATGCGGATCTCCAGACGTACCTCGTCGAGCTCTTGATGAAGCAGGACCAGATGAGCATGGCGGCCTCGATCGAGAGCCGGGTGCCGTTCCTCGACCACGAGTTCGTCGAGCGCGTGGCCGCGATGCCCGGGCGCACGAAGCTCCGGGGTTGGCAGACGAAGGCCGTGTTACGCGCGGCGATCCAGGACGTCGTGCCGCGCGCGATCCTCACCCGGCGCAAGATGGGCTTCCCGGTCCCGGTTGGCCGGTGGCTTCGCGGCCCCTTCCGGCCGCTCGTCGACGAGCTCGTGCTCGGCCCGCGGGCGCTCGAGCGCGGGCTCTTCGACCCGGCCGCGCTGCGCCGGCTCGCCGAGGCGCACCGAAGCGGCGCCGCCGAGCACGGCGACCGTCTGTGGCTCCTCATCAACCTCGAGCTCTGGCAGCGCATGTTCCTCGACGGCGAGGACGTCGGCGACGTGCTCCACGGTCCGGAAACGTCATGCGCCTGATCTGGGTGAAGGTCGGCGGCCTCTGGCCCGTCAACACCGGCGGGCGGATCCGGAGCTTTCACATGCTCCGCGAGCTGTCGCGGCGCCACCACGTCACGCTCCTGACGACTCACGCGCCATCGGAGGATACGGGCGCGCTCGAGGCGGCGCTGCCGCAGTGCGAGGTCGTCTCGGTGCCGTGGGCGCTGGCCAAGCGCGGAAGCGCGCGCTTCGCGCTCGCGCTTGTCGGGTCGTGGCTCTCGTCCCTGCCGGTCGATCTCTACAAGGCGCGGGTGCCGGCGCTCGGCCGAGAGCTCGCGCGGCGCCTCGAGGGCGGCGGAGTCGACCTGGTCGTAGCGGACTTCCTGCTGGCGGCGCCCAACGTCACGCGTGCCGCCACGCCGCCGACCGTGCTCTTCGCCCACAACGTGGAGCACGTGATCTGGCAGCGCATGCGCGAGGTCGAGCGCCGTGCGTGGCGGCGCGCGCTGCTCGCGCTCGAGAGCCGCAAGATGCGCCGCTACGAGGCGCTCGCGTGCGCGCGTGCCCGGCTGACGATCGCGGTCTCCGACGCCGATCGCCGGCTCCTGGCCGCCGTCGCGCCGAGCGCGCGCGTGAGCGCGGTGCCGACGGGAGTCGACGTCGATTACTTCGCTCCCGACGGTGTCGCGGAGGTTCCGGGCCGGCTCGTCTTCACCGGGTCGATGGACTGGTACCCGAACGAGGACGGCATCGTCCACTTCATCGAGGCCGTGCTGCCGCGGGTTCGTCGCGAGGTGCCGGGCGCCACCCTGACCGTGGTCGGCCGCAACCCGTCGCCGCGCCTGCGGGCCGCCGCGGACGCGGCCGGGGTTCACGTCACCGGTCTCGTCGACGACGTCCGGCCGCACATGGCCGAGGCGGCCGTCTACGTCGTGCCGCTCAGGATCGGCGGCGGGACCCGGCTCAAGATCTTCGAGGCGCTTGCGATGGCCAAGGCAGTGGTCTCGACGGCGATCGGCGCCGAGGGACTCCCGCTGACGCCGGGTCGGGATTTTCTGCAAGCCGACGATCCCGCCGCGTTCGCCCGGGCCGTGACGTCGCTCCTACGGGATCCGGCCCGGCGTCGCGCGGTCGGGAGCGCCGGCCGCCGCCTCGTCGAGGAGCGGTACTCCTGGCCGAGGGTCGTCGACGAATTCGAAAACCAATGCGAGGAGGCGCGTCGCCATGCGAGTTAGCGTGTTCGGTCTCGGGTACGTGGGGTGCGTGACCGCGGCGTGCCTGGCCAAGGCCGGCCACGCGGTCGTCGGCGTGGACGTCAACGCCGAGAAGGTCGCGATGATCAACTCGGCAACCTCGCCGATCGTCGAGCCCGGGTTACCGGAGCTCCTGCGCGAGGTGGTGGGGGCCGGCCGGCTGCGGGCGACGACGTCGAGCGACCAGGCGGTCGCCGAGTCCGACCTCTCGCTCATCTGCGTCGGCACGCCCAGTCGCTCGAACGGCCGGATCGACGTCGACGCGGTCGTGCGGACCGGCCAGAGCATCGGCCAGGCGGTGCGCAAGCACGCCGAGCCGCACACCGTCGTACTCCGTAGCACCGTGTTGCCGGGCACGGCCGAGCAGTACCTGGTGCCGGCACTCCTCGCGGGCGCCGGCGGTCGGGCGGCGACGCGAGTGGCGGTGAACCCCGAGTTCATGCGCGAGGGGTCGTCCTTGAACGACTTCTCCAGGCCGCCGCTCACGCTCGTGGGTTGCGGCGACCCCGCGACCGCGTCGCTGCTGCGCCTGCTCTACGAGAGCGTCCAGGCGCCGTTCGTGCACACCTCGATCCGCACCGCCGAGATGGTCAAGTACGCCGCGAACGCGTTCCACGCGCTCAAGGTGTGCTTCGCCAACGAGGTGGCCGACGTCTGCGCCGCGCTCGGCGCCGACGGCGCCGAGGTCATGCGGGTGTTCGCGATGGACCGAAAGCTCAACGTGTCGGAAGCCTATCTGCGGCCCGGCTTCGCGTTCGGCGGCTCGTGCCTGCCGAAGGATCTCCGGGCGCTGCTCTACGCCGCCCGCGCCGCCGACGTGTCGGTGCCGCTGCTCGCCTCCGTCCTGCCCTCGAACGAGGGGCAGGTGCGGCGTGGCGTGGACGCGGTGCTCGCCTCGCGCCGGCAGCGGATCGGCGTGGTCGGCCTGTCCTTCAAGGCCGGAACCGATGATCTCCGCGAGAGCCCGATGGTCGCGCTCGTCGAGACACTCATCGGCAAGGGATGCGACGTCAGGATCCTCGACCGGAACGTCTCGATGGCGCGCCTGGTCGGGGCCAACCGCCGTTACATCGAGGAAGAGATCCCGCACATCGCGTCCCTGATGTGCGCGAGCGCCGAAGCGCTCCTGGCCCACGCCGAGGTCATCGTGATCGGCAACGCCTGCGAGGACGCCACCGAGGTGCTGGCCGCGGCCCGGCCCGAGCACCTGACCGTCGATCTCACGCGGGGCCAGGCGGGTCGCTCGGGGTCGCGGTCGAGCGCCGGGAGCTGAGCGATGCGGCCGGCCACCCGGGGAATCGCGTGCGGCGCGTTGCTACTCCCCCTCCTCGCGTTCGCCGCCGGCGCGGCGGGCAGACCGGAAAGCGCTCAGCCGCCGGCCGCAGTCGTCGACACGACGGCGGTTGAGCCGTCCGGCCGAACCATTGCCGTTCCGGGCGGGGGTGATCTGCAGGCGGCGCTCGAGTCCGCCCGACCGGGGGACGTCGTCGCCCTCGAGCCCGGCGCGACGTATCGGGGGCCGATCGTCTTGCCCCGGAAGTCGGGAGCCGGCTGGATCGTGATTCGCACGGGTGGCGACACCGACATTCCCCAGGCCGGCACGCGAGTCGATCCCGGTCACGCCCGCGCGATGGCGAAGCTCGTCGCGACGTCCGGAGCGGTCGTGAAGACTGCGCCCGGGGCCCATCACTACCGGCTTGTCGGCCTCGAGATCCGGCCGGGCGAGGCGACGTTTCTGCACAACCTCGTCGAGATCGGCTGGGCCGAGACCTCGGCCGAGGACCTACCGCACCACGTGATCGTCGAGCGATGCTATCTACACGGCGACCCGAAGAAAGGCGGGCGACGGGGCATCGTGCTGAACGGCGCGACCGTCGCCGTGATCGACTCATATCTCGCCGACTTCAAGGAAGTCGGCGCCGACAGCCAGGCGATCGCCGGCTGGAACGGCCCGGGCCCGTTCAAGATCGCCAACAACTACCTCGAGGGCGCCGGTGAGAACGTCATGTTCGGCGGCGTCGATCCATCCGTCCGCGATCTCGTGCCCTCCGACATCGAGATCGTGAAAAATCACTTCGCCAAGCCGCTGGCCTGGCGGCAGGGCGACCCGGCGTACACGGGCACGCCGTGGACCATCAAGAACCTGTTCGAGCTGAAGAACGCCCGGCGGGTGCGCATCGAGGGCAACCTCTTCGAGCACAACTGGGCGCAGGCGCAGATCGGCTTCGCCGTCGTCTTCACCGTCCGCAACCAGGACGGGCGCGCGCCGTGGTCGGTCGTCGAGGACGTGACCTTCGCCAACAACGTGGTACGCGGCTCGACCTCGGGCATCAACATCCTCGGCCGCGACAACAACAATCCGAGCCAGCCGACCCGGCGCATCGTGATCAAGAACAATTTGTTCGCCGAGCTCGGCGGCCCGCGCTGGGGCGGGGAGGGGCGGCTCTTCCAGCTCCTCGACGGCACGACGTCGGTCGTCATCGATCACAACACCGCGATGCACGTGGGCACGATCATCACCGCCGAGGGGCCGCCCCATCGGGACTTCGTCTTCACCAACAACATCGTGGCCCACAACACCTACGGCATCACCGGCTCCGGCGTGGGAACGGGGACCCAGGCGCTAGACGCGCTCTTCCCCGGCTCCGTGGTGAAGCGCAACGTGATCGTGGGCGGCAGCTCGGGTCAGTACCCTCGTGACAACTTCGTCGTCGGCTCGTGGGAGAAGGTGAAGTTCGAGGACCTGTCCCGGGGCCGGCTGCGCCTGATCGACGACAGTCCCTATCGCCGCGCGAGCCTCGACGGAAAGGACATCGGTGTCGACGACGGCGCGCTGCAAGCCGCCGTCGGTCCGGCATCGGGCAAGCGCCGGTAGGCCGGAGGACGCCCGCGGCCGCCGCGGTCTCGGCCGTCGCCGGGCCATCACACGCATGATCGCAAGAGACAAGGTAGCGACGTTCCTGCTGGCCCACAAGGGGCGCTACTACTGCGAGCCCTGCGTGGCGCGTGCGGTCGGGATCGATCCATCGACGGGTCACCGCGCGGCGACCCGCATCGCGCGCGCGGGCGGATTCGTCAGGGAATACGGTGTCTGCTCGCAATGCGGCGAGAGCCGGCTGGTGACCCGGTCCCCCTGCTGAGCGCATCGGGGAGTTCCCGGTGACGACCGGGGTGTTTCCCGGATTGAGAGCCGACGACATCGGTTTGTAACGTGAGACCAGGCACCCTCGACGGTCCGTGCCGCCGGGGCGCGCCGGCCCCAATGGTGATGAGAGCAGCCGGCCGGCCAGTTGAATTGCTGATGCACGTCGCCGCGGCGCGCCGGGTGGCGTGGCCCGCGCTGCCCTACGTGTGGCCGGCGCTGGCCGGGGTCACGCTCGTCTACCTCGTCGCCGGTAAGGTGGGGCTCTCGCTGGCGTTCGTGCACGCCAGCGCGACGGCGGTGTGGCCCCCGACCGGGATCGCGCTCGCCGCGCTCTTGCTGTACGGCTATCACCTCTGGCCCGCCATCTTCGTCGGGGCGTTCCTCGTGAACGTGACGACCAGCGGGGCGGTACCGTCCTCGCTCGGCATCGCCACCGGCAACACGCTCGAGGCGCTGCTGGGCGTCTGGCTGGTGCGACGATGGGCCGACGGCCGCGAGGTCTTCGAGCGGGCGCGGTCGATCTTCGCGTACGCGGCGCTCGTCGGCGGCGCGAGCACCGCGATCAGCGCGACGGTGGGCGTGGCCAGCCTGGCGCTCGGGGGGCACGCGAGCTCGGGGCGCCTGGGCGAGATCTGGCTGACGTGGTGGCTCGGCGACATGGCGGGCGCGCTGGTGGTGGCGCCGGTCCTGCTCCTGTGGGCGAAGGACCTGGGCCGGCGCCTCACGCGCGCGGAGGTCGTCGAGCTCGCGCTGGTGCTCACCTCCGTGCTTGTCTCCGGCTTGATCGTCTTCGATGGCCTGGGGCCGTCGCATCTCGGCAACTATCCCCTCGAGTTCCTCTGCATTCCCCCGCTCGTATACGCCGCGTTCCGGTTCGGCCAGCGCGAGGCGGCGACCTGCGTGGCGCTGCTGGCGGGCCTGGCAATCGTCGGTACCCTCGCGGGCCACGGCCCGTTCGCCCGCGACTCGCAGAACGAATCGCTTCTCCTGCTGCAGGCCTTCATGATGACCTTGACGATCGTCACCCTGCCCCTCGCGGCCATCGTCCGCGAGCACGCGCGAAGTGAGGCGGCGCTGGCGCAAAGCGCCGCGATCGTCGCCTTCTCGGATGACGCGATCATCGGCAAGCGGCTCGACGGCGTCATCACGACCTGGAACGAAGGGGCGCAGCGGCTCTATGGCTACACGTCTGCTGAGGCCGTCGGGCGGCCGATCTCGCTGATCATCCCACCGGAGCTCGCCGACGAGCTGCCGACGATCCTCGAGCGGCTCGGACGCGGCGTGCGGATCGATCACTTCGAGACCACACGGGTGGCGAAGGACGGGCGGCGCATCGACGTCTCGGTCACGGTCTCGCCGGTGCGGGATCCGTGGGGCCGGATCATCGGAGCCTCGTCGATCGCGCGCGACATCACGCATCGCCGGCAAATCGAAGGGACCCGGCGTGAGCGTGACACGCTCCGATCGGTGGCGAGCCTGGCCGCGGGAGCCGCGCACGAGATCAACAATCCGCTCGCGGTCGTGATGGGGCAGGCCCAGCTCTTGTCCGACGAGATCGCCGGGCCGGGGCGCCAGCGGGTCGGAGAGATCCTCCAGGCCATCGACCGGATTCGCGCGATCGTCGCCCGCATGAGGCACGTCACGCGCGTCGAGCTGATGGACGGGCCCCCGGGGCTGCCGCCGATGCTCGACATCAACCGATCGAGCGAGCCCGAGGTGTCGGAAGGCCCGGAAGGCCCCGCGGCCGGCAGCTGCCTGGTGATCGTCGCCCGCGAGGAGCGGGCTCGCCGCGAGAGTCTCCTGCGGATGTTCGCGGGTGATGGGACGGAAGTGATCGTCGACCGTCGCCTCGGTGAGCGGCGTCGATCCGCATCGGCGGGCGGCGGAAGGCGGCGAGGGCCTCGCCGGCGGCAGGACATCAGCCTGGATCTCCAGACGCGCGGCTGGGCACTCGTTCGACGCTAGCGCGAGCCGGGGCAGGCGAGGCGGGCGCCGCGGCCGCTGTCAGATTCGCGCGTCGGAGTGTCACACCATCGACTCGCTCGGCCGCGTCTCCTTTCTGTGCCGCGGAACGCGCCGGTCTCATCCGCATACCGATGCGGCGCGATTTCCAGATCTTGTCTCACCTCGAGGGTCTCCGGTCGAAACGCTGGCATCATCAATGCTGCCCGAGCCCGCGGGAGGTCACATGATCCCAGAGCCGTTCAGCAGTGCCCGGATCCTGATCGTGGACGACGAGCCGGCGATGGTGCGGCTCCTCGAGCAGCTGCTGTCGCACGCCGGCTACACCAATCTCCTCGGCGTCACCGACTCCCGCACGGTCGTCCAGTGCTGCGACGACTTCCTTCCCGACCTCATCGTGTTGGACCTCCGCATGCCCTTGCTCGACGGCGTCGAGGTTCTCAAGCGGCTCAAGCAGCGCCGGGCCGAGCTCTATCTGCCGGTGCTGGTCCTGACCGCCGACGTGTCCCGCGAGAGCAAGCGCGCGGCGCTCGAGGCCGGAGCCAGCGACTTCGTCACGAAGCCCTTCGAGCAGACCGAGCTCTTGCTGCGCGTGCGCAATCTCATCGAGATGCGCTTCCTGCACCGCGACCTCCGGCGCCAGAACCAGACGCTGGAGGGGCAGGTCCAGGAGCGCTCGCATCAGCTGCTCGAGGCCGAAAAGCTGGCGACGATGGGGAACCTGCTCGCGGGCGTCGCGCACGAGCTCAACAGCCCGCTCTCGGTCATTCTCGGACAGGTCGGGCTGTTCGCCACCACCGGCGGCGATGCCGTCGCCCGCTCGCGGATCCAGGACATCGGGGAGGCCGCGGAGCGCTGCGTACGGATCGTCCGGAGCTTCCTGACGATGGCCCGGCGCCATCCGCCCGAGCGCGGCCACGTGTCGCTGAATCACCTCTTGCGCGACGCCGTGGAGCTTCTGGCCTTCGAGCTTCGCATCGCCAACGTCGAGATGGAATTCGACCTCGAGAAGAGCCTGCCGCTGATCTGGGCCGACGGACACCAGCTGAAGCAGGTCGTGGTGAACCTCGTCACGAACGCGCGCCAGGCGATCCAGGACGCACCGCCGCCCCGGCGGCTGAGTCTGGTGACCCGCTACGAGGCAGCGAACCGACTCGTGCGGATCGAGGTCGCGGACAGCGGTCCCGGGATTCCTCCGGAGATCCTGGGCCGCGTCTTCGATCCGTTCTTCACCACCAAGCCCGAGGGCGAGGGCACCGGGCTCGGGCTCGCACTGGTGCGCGGCATCGTCGAGGGCCACGGCGGGACGATCACGGTCGAGAGCCGCCCGGGCGACGGCACGCGCTTCGTCATCGAGCTACCGCTGGGGACCCCGCCGGACGCGAGCGACGAGCCGGACGCGGCCGAGGCTGTGATGCCGGTTCCGGGGAAGGCGATCCTGGTGGTCGACGACGAGCCCGCCGTCGCCGCGCTTCTGGCCGAGGCGCTCTCGCGAGACGGCTACAAGGTCGACATGGCCGCGAACGGCGCGGTCGCGCTCCGGATGCTGGGCGCGCGCAGCTACGACCTGATCATCAGCGATAGCGGGATGCCCGTCCTCAGCGGTCCCGAGCTCTATCGCGAGGTCGAGCAGCGCGAGCCCCATCTGACCCGGCGCTTCGTCTTCGTCACCGGGGACATCCTCAACCCGAGGACTCGAGCGTTCCTGGCGCGGACGGGCGCTCCGCAGCTGGAGAAGCCGTTCACGGTGGAGAGCGTCAAGCGCGTCGTCCGACGCGCTCTGCTGGCCCAGTAGTCTACCGGATCCAGCCCCAGCGAACCGCGGACCGATGACGCCAGGCACCGCGCTGCCTGTGAACCGCCAGGCCCCGTCCTCCGCTGACGGCGTCGAGCGCGACGAGCCGCCCGTGGGGTGCCAGCGCTTCGAAATCGAAGCGAAACCTGAACCAGATCGTGCCGAAGAGGCCGATGGCGGCCGCCGAGGGGGGCATCGCGTCGAAGCTCATCACATGCCACTTCGGGGAAGGCGAGTGGAGAGAAGGGGAGATCTCCCAGCGCGGCGGGCAGGGCGCCGGTCCGTCCGCCGTCAGGTACTTGCGGAGAGTCTCCAGCGGGGGGCTCACGAGAGCCGTCTCACCGAGCTCGAGCAGGAGATAGCCGTAGAGGATCTTCGCGGCCGCCCGGTGAGCCAGGCGCCAGTCGTTCCGAGAGGGTTCACTGACGCGTGACTGGGGCTCGACGCGCGCGCCGGGCCGGGCTCCGCGCCGACGCCCTCCGGCCATTGCGGCCGTCGTGGGCGCGAACCTGCCTGAGAGGAAGTCGTCGTTCTCCCTGGCGCGCGCGGCGCAATCGGAGCACGCCGCCCGCTCGAGCAGGAGCCGCCCCCCGAGCGCAGCAGGCACGACGGGCTCTGCGGTCAAGGCGACAGCTCTGAACTCCGTCAAGCAGTAGATGCAGGCGCGGCCGCGTGTCATTCGATTCGTCTCGCGGCAGCGGAGGGGTGCACGCCGGGTGCCACGAGCTGACGCGCAAGCCTTCGCGCGGTCGTGCCGATCGAAAACCTGGAAATCACGTGGGCCTCGAGAGCCGCCTCACTCGCGCTCGAATTCTGGCGGAGAGAGCGGTGCGATTTTGTCGTGACATCCAGTCCGCAACGGCGGCGCCGTTGCTCAATCTGGCATGTCGATTCCGCCACGCGTCTCCTTCCCCGCTTCACCACGACATGAACCCTCTTGAACTCTCGATCCGACGCGTTCGCGAGCGCGCGGCGGACAGGCGGACGGTGCCGGAGCCGGGCGAAACTCGTACGTGGGAGCGGGCGTGGAGGGCCGCGGCGCAATGCTGCTGACCGTCGGGGAAGGCGTCGAGCCGAGAATCTGAGCGCGCGCGGGGCGCTCCACCAGAGGGTGGAGCGCCCCGCGCTGGCTCTCAGAGACCGCTGGCGATGGTCGCGTTACTGATCGCGCCGCCGACGTTGGCGATCGCGACACCGAAGACGAGCGTCGAGGCAGGCGCGACCGTGCTCCTGTAGAAGACGGTACCGTTCTTCGAGTACTGGACGACTCCCGACACGACGGCGATCCGGAAGACGTCGCCCGCCGCGAACGTCACGTCCGCGCGGTAAGCCCCGCTCTCACGCACCTCGGCGATATTGCCCTGCAGCCGGATGCCGAACGCGATGCTCGCGGGATTCGAGACGGTGAAGCTCTGCGCGAGCCCGGCGACACTCAGGGGCCCGGCGGCGCCCGCGGTGAATTGCGCATAGCTGTTGGCGCCGGTGAGCTGTTGCTGCGAGGCTGCCCCGGCGTCGTTACAGCCGTCACAGCCCGTCGTCTTGGTCAGCGAGCCCGTGGCGGCGCTGACGTTGACGGGACCGGTCCACGTGATGCTGGAAGGCGCCGCGGAGCCAGAACCGGACCCGGGAGCGGGGCTGGGGCTGGAGCTGGGGGACGAGCCAGAGCCCCCCGAGGCGGCGGCGGTGATCATGGCGTTACGGACCCACCCTCCGAGGTTGGAAAACGAAGCCGCCAGCAACAGCGGATACGCGGGCGCGACCCCGCTCGTGTAGAAGACCGTTCCGTTCTTCGAGTAGCGGACGACACCCGACTGGACGCTGACGCGGAACACGTCAGTGGCCGCAAACGAGGTGTCCGCGCGATAGACGCCGCCTTCCCGGACCTCGGCGATGTTGCTCTGGAAACGGATGCCGAAGGCGATGGAGCCGGGGCTCGAGACCGCGAAGGACTGGGTGAGACCCGCGACGCGCAAGGGCCCGACGTCGCCGGCGGTGAACTCCGTGTACGCGTCACCTCCGGTGATCCTCTGCTGCGAGATGGCGCCGGCGTCGCCGCAGCCGTCGCAGCCGCTGGTCTTGGTGACCGAGTTGCCGCTCGCGGTGGTGTTGACGAGGTTGGTCCACGTCACGGCCTGGCCGCTGCTGGGAGACGGCGTCGGCGCTGAGGACGGTGGCGGAGTCGGGGCTGGAGCCGGAGCCGGCGCGGGGGCCGGCGCGGGGGCCGGGGCGGGCGCCGGTGCGGGATCTGCGGCCCCGGCCCCGGCCATGGCCGCCGCCATCGCGGTGAAGTCGACGCCGACGTCCTTGCCGTCGGTTCCCGCGCCGACGTACTGACTTCCCGCGGCGAGCGCGTAGTTGCGGCCGGCAAGATCGACGAAGCCGACGGCGGAGAGCGCCGACGGATAGTAGTTATCGGCCGGGAAGTTGGACGCCAGACCGGCCACGATCGCGTTACGGCTGAACGTGGAGCTGGGGAAGTAGGCGGTGATCGCCGGCATACCGATACCGATCCCGTAGTCGCCGAAGACCCCGTAGAGGTTGTAGGACACGATGTTGTTCGTGAACTGGAAGGCCGTGCTCGGGATGAGCCCCGACTGGTAGGTCGCCGTGATCATGTTGCCGGTCTGTGTCACGGTGTTGTGATCGACGACGATGTCGGTGCCGCCGTCCATGACCTGGAGGAACGTGCCGTTGCCGCCCCAGGCCGTGCTCACATCGTCGAAGAGATTGTTCTTGATCTGGACGCGCTGTGTCTGCTGGCTGGGGTGCAGATTGTCGGTGGCCAGGATATTCACGGCCGCCCCGGTGTGGCGCACGATGTTGTTCGAGAACGTGACGTCCCGCACGGTCGACCAGGGCGCGGTTCCGTCCTGGTTGCGAACGGTGAAGAGGACGCCGAAACCATTCTGGGCGTTCGCCCAGTTGTTCTCGAGCAGGTTGCCGTCGATCAGCACCCGCTGCGCGTTCTTCAGCTCGAGCAGATTCTTGACCGACCAGCTGGCCCCGCGCCAGGACGGCTGCTTGAAGATGTAGTTCTGACGGATCTCGATGTCGGACGGGACGAGGTTGGTGATGCTCGGGTCCACCCCGCCGAACATGACGTTCTCGCCAGCACCCTCGAGATAGTTGTTGACGATCTTGAACGGGCCCGGTCCGTTCCAGCCCGCGAGCGCCTGACTGTCGGCCCCGGCTTCGTGGAGGTCGGACACATACGAGTCGACAACCGCCGTCCGCGCGCTGTTCAGCATGATCGCGCGGCGGACGTTGCCGGTCGGGGTGCCGTGGATGTAGCAGCGGTCGAAGACGAAGTCGGTGGGCACCTGGGACAGGGAGGTGTTACCACCCGGCGCTTCCAGCGACACCAGGACGTAGTTGGTGGCGCTCGTCGAGGCCCACGTCGTCGTGATCTCGACACCGACGAACCGGAAGTGGTGCGCGGCGGCCGCCGTGCTGATCGCCGGCATCGTGTTGGGGCTCACGATCTTCGGCATGAGATTCGCCTGCGCCGGGCCGACACGGGTGCCCGCCGCGGGCAGGCTCGAGAGCGCCGAGCTTTGCACGTAGATCCAGCCGCTGCCGCTCTTGGTCGGAAGGGTGAAGTTGCCGCTATAGGTCGCGCCGGCCTGCAAGATGATCGCGTCGCCGGGCTGCGCCGCGTTGAGGGCGCTCTGAAGATCGCCGCCGGCCGGAACGCTGGTCTGCTGGCCCGTCGGCGCAGTGTACGTCGTGTCGAGTCGCACCTGCGGGAGCTGCGGCGCCTGAGCGGAAAACGTCGGCGGCGGCCCGAGCAGCGTGAGGGCCAGGGCCAGGCCGAGCACAAACTTCCAGCGTTGGGACATGGTGATCTTCCTCTCTCAATTGCGAAGACCACCCAGTCCCGACCGACCGTCCTACACCATGCAGGACCTCGGCTCGCTTAGACCCGCCGCGCGACGAGTACCATCGGGTGCGGTCGTCTCGCTGCGGCGCCCCGGGTGCACGGCGGGTGCCACAGCGTGAATCGACAACGAAATTCGCGTGCTCGATGCGACAGAAAATCTGGAAATCGCATGGCCACTCACGGCCCGTCGCGGCGCGTCCGCCCGACTTCTCACGCGTGAGAACGCCGGCGTCGCGTGACATCCAGTCGCGAACGGGGCGCGACTTGGCTCATTCTGGCATTGGCGTGCTGTCCCGCGCGCTACTCCAACGTGACGAAGATGCAGTTGCGCAGCTTGCCGTCGAGCGCCTTCGACAGATGTCCCTTGCCATGCGTGTCCTCGACGAGCAGGACTTCGCCCGCGCCGATGCGTCGCGACTCGCCGTCGCTCGCGGTGATCTGAACGCCCGCGTCGAGGTTGATGATGTACTGGCGGCGCGGAGCGGGGTGCCAGTCCAGATCGTAGTCCGGCTGAACCTCGCGGAAGATGATGCCGGTGGCCGGCATCCGCTTCGAGAGCCGGCCGGCTCGGGTCGACTCGGCGTACTCGATCTCGACGTCCTGGAAGTGCGACTCGCCGTTCTTGTCCGCGTAGAGCCGATGGATCTTCATGAGGATCTCCTCCTGTGTGGGTGCGCCGATGATAGAGACGGGTGGCCCGCGTGGCAAGCACGCCCGGAGCGGCTATACTCCCGCAAATGGCCACGAAGCCGGCGGTCGGTCTCGTCGCGGTCGCCGGGCGGCGCCGCGCGACGCTCGAGATGGCCCAGCGGCTCGAGCGTGAAGGGTTCACCGGACTCTACTGCCCGAGCCCGGGTGACGGTCTGGCGCTCTGTCAGTCGCTCGCGCTCTCCACGCGCGAGATCCCGTTCGGCACCAGCATCGCCAACATCTACACGCGCCATCCCTTCGACTACGCGCAGACCGCGGCCGTCATCCACGAGCTGTCGGGCGGCCGGTTCAGATTCGGGATCGGCGTGAGCCACGGTGCCACGCACGAGCGTCTCGGGCTTCAGGCCGGCCGGCCGCTCGACGACATCCGGAAGTTCGTGGCCGAGGTGGCCGCGCTGGCGCCTCAGGTCGGAGCGCTTCCACCGATCGTGCTCGCGACCTTGCGTCGGCGCATGGTCGAGGTGGCCGGCGCGATCGCGCAGGGCGCCGTATGGGCGAACGGCTCCCGATCGCACATGGCGGCTTCCCTCCGTCACCTTCCGGAGCCCGCGCGACACGACCCCGGGTTCTTCATCGGCAACATGGTGCCGACCTGCATCGACGACGACCGCGCCGCGGCGGCCGCCGTGATGCGCCGTACCCTCGCCTCCTACGTGCGCCTGCCGAACTATCAGAACTACTGGATCGAGGCCGGCTACGAGGATGAGATGCTCGCGATCCGCGCGGCGCTCGCGCGCGGCGAGACCCAGCGCGTGCCCGAGCTCCTGTCCGATCGCTGGCTCCGGGACGTCACGCTCTTCGGCAGCGTGAAGGACGTTCGCGACGGCGTCGAGGCCTGGCTGGCGACCGGGGTGCGGACACTCATCGTGGTCGCCTCCTCGACGCGCGGCGGTCAGATGGTCGCGCTCGAGGAGCTCATCCAGGCGTTCCGCTGACCGTCGGCCGGTGAGCGCGGAAAGACCATCGAGGGGCACGGGAGGCGGGTCGATGAAACAGCTCGAGGGCAGGGTGGCGCTCATCACGGGCGCGAGCAAGGGTGTCGGACGCGTGATGAGCCGCATGTTCGCCCGAGAAGGCGCCGCGGTCATCTGCGCCGCGCGATCGCGCGATCTGGTGGAGGAGACGACGGCGCTCGTCAAGGCCGACGGAGGCCGGGCGATCGCGGTGGTCGGCGACGCCGCCGTCGAGGCCGACGTGCAGCGAATCGTGCAGGCCGGGCTCGAGGCCTTCGGCACGCTCGACACGCTCGTGAACAACGCGGGCGACGGCGGTCCCACCAGGCCGGTCCAGGACTACACCGCCGAGGATTGGTTCTATACGATCAATTCCTGCCTCACGAGCTCGTACATGTGCACGCGCTTCGCGGTACCCGAGATGATGAAGGCGGGTGGGGGCGCGATCGTGAACATCTCGTCCACGGCGGGACGCCGCGGGCTCGCCTATCGCATCGGCTACTGCTCGGCCAAGGCCGGTCAGGTCGGGATGACCTACGGGCTGGCGCTCGAGCTGGCGCCGCACAACATCAGGGTCAACGCGATCGCGCCCGGAGCCGTCGCGGGTGATCGGATCGATCGCGTGATCGCCGGGCAGGCGCAGGTCAAGGGCGTGCCGGTCGAGGAGGAGCGCCGGCGGTTCGTCGAGCGCTCCCCGCTCAAGCGCATGTCGACCGCCGAGGACATCGCCTCGCTGGCCGTCTACCTTTGCAGCGACGCCGCCAAGAACCTCTCCGGCCAGTGCATCGCGGTGACGGCCGGCGAGCCCGCCGGCTGAGCGCTACCAGGCCTTGCGGCGGTCCAGGCGGTCCTCGACCCAGTCGAAGGACTGGACGGAGACGCGATAAGCGGCCGCCGTCGGCACCGCGACCTCGAAGAACGCCCGGTTATTGGGCGGCACGTCACGGACCCACGTCGTCGTCTTGTTGACGGTCTGTCCCGAACCGTCGAGCCCCTCGACGAGGAGGATCATGTGCGCGGCGCGACGGTTTCCGGCGTTGTAGACGTAGCCGTTGACGTTCCGTCCGGCTCGGGACCACTCGAGCTTGAAATAGCGATCCAGGGTCTCCGGGGCGTAGAGCTCGGCGGCGCGGGCCGGCCCGCTGATCGGGCCCGCGGCGGCGAGCAGGCCAATGGCCGCTCCGAGCCCTAGAAATGCCCTTTTCATGAGATACCTCACGCCCTCAGTGTGACACGCGGTCGGGCGACCTGCCAGGCGAGACAGGAAGGGTAAATTCGGGTATCTTCGACGCACCGGCTGGGTGATTCAAGGAGGCGCGGGACATGGCAACGCTAACCGGGTCCGACATTCTCGCCAAATCACTGGTCTCGCAGGGCATGGACACGCTCTTCTACATCATGGGCGGTCCGATGATCGAAACCGAGGCCGCCATCATCAAGCTCGGCGCGCGGGCGATCGACACCCGCCACGAGCAGGCCGCGAGCCTGATGGCGCACGCCTACAGCCGCATCACGCGAAAGCCCGGCGTCTGCATGGGCGCCTCGGGGCCGGGCGCCACCAACCTCGTCACCGGCGTGGCCAACGCGTTCGTCGACGCGGCGCCGATGATCGCGGTCGGCGGATCGAGCCCGCGCGTCTTCTACGAGATGGAGGCCTTCCAGGAGATCGACCAGCTCGCGGTCTTCAAGCCGATCACGAAGTGGGCGGCGCGGATCTACGACACCAAGCGCATTCCCGAGATGGTCGCGATGGCCTATCGGCAGGCGACGACCGGCAAGCCCGGCCCCGTCTACCTCGACGTTCCCGGTGACGTCCTCGGCGAGTCCCTCGATGAGTCGACGATCGCGTATCCCAAGCCGTGGGCGCCGGCGCCGCGCACGCTCGGCGATCCCGGCGCGGTCAGCGAAGCGATCGCGCTCCTGGCGAAGGCCGAGCGCCCGCTGATCCTCGGCGGCAGCGGCGTGTGGTGGTCGGACGCGGCGGCCGCGTTCCAGGCCTTCGTCGAGGCGACGGGCATCCCGTTCTACACGACACCGATCTCGCGCGGCACCGTGCCCGAAGACCACGAGCTCGCGTTCCTCAACGCCCGCGCGAAGGCGTTCAGCGAGGTCGACGTGCTGCTGGCCGTCGGCACCCGGTTCAACTTCGTGATCCAGTTCGGGCGCCCGCCCCGGTTCGCCGCCGACGCGAAGGTGATCCACGTCGACGTGAACCCGAGCGAGCTCAATCACAATCGGGTGGCCGACGTGCCGATCGCCGGCGACGCGCGCGCCGTGCTCGAGCAGCTCACCCGCGAAGCGCGCGGCAAAGTCGACCGGAGCCGGTATGCGCGCTGGATCTCGAAGCTCAAGGTGCTGGACACGGAGAAGGCCTCCGAGATGGACAAGCAGATGAGCTCGGAGGACACGCCGATCCATCCGCTCCGGCTCTGCAAGGAGGTCCGCGACTTCCTCAAGCGCGACGCGATCCTCGTGGTCGACGGCCAGGAGATCCTGAACTACGGGCGACAGTCGATCCCGACCTACGTGCCCGGTCATCGGCTGAACTCGGGCGCGTTCGGGTGCATGGGCGTCGGGCTGCCGTTCGGTGTCGGCGCCAAGATCGCGAAGCCCAATACGCAGGTGGTCGTGCTCCACGGCGATGGCTCGTTCGGCATCAACGGTATGGAGATCGACACGGCCGTCCGTCACAAGATCCCGGTCCTGTGCGTGATCAGCAACAACGGCGGCTGGACCGCGGATCCCAAGCAGGACAAGCCCGGACGCAACCTCGGCTACTCGCGCTACGACAAGATGGCGATGGACTTCGGCGCGCACGGCGAGTACTGCGAGAAGCCGCACGAGATCCGGCCGGCGCTGGAGCGCGCGGCGGCCTCCGGCAAGCCGGCGGTGGTCAACGTCGTTACCGACTACCGGGCTCGCGCGTCGACCATACGCTTCTCGGCCTACTCGACCTAATAGGATGGGGGGCCTCGACGGGCCCCCCAAGCCCCCCGCGCTCGGAGACGGCCCGGCGTAGCCGGGCCGCCCCTCGGGTGGGCTTGGTGGTGATGGGGGCCTCGACGGGCCCCCCAAGCCCCCCGCGCTCGGAGACGGCCCGGCGTAGCCGGGCCGCCCCTCGGGTGCCTGGCATCGCGAGCGTGGCATCGCGGGCCGTGGTGGGGGCCTCGAAGGCCCGCCAGGCCCCCCTCGGGGCCTGGTATTGCAGGAGTGACGGCGTTACGTCGACCGGCTTAGTGCGGCGTATTGTGGCGGGGGTATTTGCAGGGACTCGAACTGGAGAAAGTCATGGCCAAGGCGCTCGACGGGATCGTGGTGCTGGATCTCACGCAGTACGAGGCAGGGCCGAGCTGCGCACAGATGCTCGGCTGGCTGGGCGCCGACGTCATCAAGATCGAGCCGCCGGGGGGTGAGCCGGGGCGACGCATGGTGTCCGAGAACACCGAGCTCGACGCCTGGTTCTTCCTGATGCTGAACGGCAACAAGAAGGCTGTCACCCTCGACCTCAAAGCTCCCGAGGGCCGCGCCATCCTCAAGCGGATGGTCGAGCGCGCCGACGTCCTGATCGAGAATTTCGGTCCGGGCGCGTTCGAGCGGCTGGGCTTCGGCTGGGAGGACCTTCGCCGCATGAACCCGAGGATCATCTCGGCCTCGGTGAAGGGCTTTGGAAGCACCGGTCCGTACGCGAGCTACAAGAGCTTCGAGATGATCGCGCAGGCCATGGGCGGCGCGATGAGCGTCACGGGTGTGGCCGATGGGCCGCCGACGAAGGTCGAAGCCGGACTCGGCGACACGGGTGCGGGGCTCCATCTGGCCATCGGCATCCTCGCCGCGATCGTCCAGCGCCAGAGCACCGGCGTCGGTCAGCGCATCGAGGTCGCGCAGCAGGACGCGGTGCTCAACTTGGTCCGCATCCACCTGCGCGAGCACTACTCGCTGGGCAAGCCCGTGCCGCGACGTGGCAATCGGTCGCCCGGAGGCGCGCCCTCGAATATGTACCGCTGCCGGCCGTTCGGGCCGAACGACTACGTCTTCATCCACTGCGCGACCCTCGAGATGTGGAAGACGTTCTCGAAGATTCTCGGACGCCCCGAGCTCGGGGACGACCCGACGCTGGCTGACCGGATGGGACGTGTGGCGCGCAACGACGAGCTCGACGCGCTCGTCGAGGCGTGGACCGAGAAGCGGACCAAGCACGAGGCGATGGAGACACTCGGCGCTGCGGGCATCCCATGCGGCGCGGTGCTCGACTCGGGCGAAGTCATGACCGATCCGTCGCTCGTGCAGCGAGGCATGATCGTCGACCTCGAGCACCCGACGCGCGGCCGCTACCCGATGCCGGGCAACCCCGTGCGCATGTCGGATTCGCCCACGGAGGTCACGCGCGCGCCGCTGCTCGGCGAGCACAACGCCGAGGTATTCGGCCGCTGGCTCGGCTGCAGTGTCGATGAGCTGACGGCGCTCCAGAAGAAAAAGGTGATCTAGCGCCGCGACAAGCTCTGTAACTTCGCGACAAGGCTAATTTATTCCGGAAAGAACCGCGGGCCGGATTGGCAGTGCAGTCTGTCACAGTGTCCGGGTTCAGGCGCTGGAAGCGCCTCGTGTAACACGCTGAGAACAATTGAGATCCGCCATTGGGGCCCCGTGGCACTTCGATTGCTGATTACGGGAGATCGTCGCCCATGTCTGGCATAGTCAAGCGCTCCGACAAACCGTTCGAAAGACCCACGAAGCGCGTCCTCATCATCGACGATGAGGAGACCATCCGGCAGGTGCTCACCGAGTTCTTCAACAGCTTCAGTCACGGGACGACGTACAAGGTCGAGACCGCCGCCAACGGCGCCGAAGGCGTCATGATGATGCTGCGCGGTCGTCCCGATCTGGTCCTGATCGATCTGCACATGCCGGTGATGGACGGGCTGCAGGCGCTCAAGCAGCTTCGCGGTCTCGACTCGAACGTGCCGATCATGGTGATCACCGCGAGCCGCGACACGAAGGCCGCCGCGGAGGCCTTGCACCAGGGAGTCTTCGCGTTCATCCCCAAGCCCTTCGACTTCGGCCAGCTCGAGCATCTGGTCGCGCTGGCCCTCAACACGGGCCGTCCGCGACCGCCACGCCTGATCAGCGCCTGAGACACCAGTGGCCGGGAGCGATCTCCCGGCCACAAGTTTGCGCGTCGAAGCCCGGAGCTACCTGATCAAGCCGTAGAGCTTGCCGGCGTTCTCGCACACGACCTTGCGGCGCACGTCGGCCGGAAGGTGACCGAGCTCGCGGGCGATGTACTCGCGCGAGTCCGGCCACACGCCGTCGGGATGCGGAAAGTCCGATCCCCACATGACCTTGTCCGCGCCGAGCTCGTCGAGGAGCTTCACGCCGATCGGATCCGTCTGGTAGGTCGCCCAGCACTGGCGCTTCCAGTACCCGCTCGGGGCCATTGTGAGGGAGAGGTCCTTGAACTGATCCTCCCACTCGGCGTCCATGCGCCAGAGGACGTACGGAATCCAGCCGATCCCGGACTCGCCGAGCACGAGCTTCATGCGCGGATAGCGCTCGAACACGCCCGAGAAGATCATCGACGTGAGGATGTTGGACATGTTCATCTGGAACTGCGTGATGTTCGAGGCGAACGCGGACCGCGCCACCGGGAGATCCACCTTCGGCGCGTCGGGGGCGTTCGCGCGCGTCGGATCCGAGCCGATCATGATGACCTTGCGGATGTGCTCGGGGGTGTAGCCGCCGACCGTGTGGAAATGCAGCGGCAGCCCGCAACCGTCGATCACGTCCCAGAGCGGATTCCAGTACGGATCCCACAGTGGCTTCAAGTCCGACGAGTTGGCGATGTCGAGCCCGCGCAGAGCCCCGCGCTTCACGACGCGCTCGACTTCGGCGATCGCCGCCTCGAGCGGATGATTCGGGATGGACGCGAGACCGACGTAGCGGTCCGGGTGAGTCGAGCAGAAGTCGGCGAGCCACTCGTTGTAGACGCGAAGGACCTCGACCGCGGCCTCCGGATCGTTCATGCGCCCGGTGGTGCCGAGCACGCCGTAGAGCACCTCGGCCTGGACGCCATCGCGGTCCTGATCTTGTAAACGTAGCTCGGGGTCGGTGATCCGGCGGATCCCGCGCTTGCCGTCCGCGTAGAGCCCGGTCTCGGCCATGCGGTCGGAACGATGGATGCGCCCGGGGATGTACTCCCGGCCCGCCGAGCCCATGCCGCACGCCAGACCGAGGCTGGCGCCCCGGTTCGTGACCCATACGGGGCCTCGCGGCCCCTCCTTCGTGTAGGGCATCCGGTCCTTGAGGGCCGCGGCCGCCCGCGACGTGAAGAGATCGGGGGGAAGCCAGCACAGATCGAGATGGCAGTCGGCGGAGATCATTTCGTATTTCATGGGCGGGAGCGTAGCAGCAGCGAATTGACAAGGCAAGTCGCGGGGCCTAGGGTCGGCGAGCGTCAGGAGGCGAGTCTCCGGATGAGACCGCAGAGGGAGGATCGATCATGAGATTCAAGGGACGAATCGCGCTGATCACCGCCGCGGGCCGCGGCATCGGGCGGGCGACCGCCGAGATCATCGGCCGAGAGGGCGGGACCGTCG
>Ga0209689_1000098_pt1 | contig 47078 bp, 39 predicted proteins | sample GraSoiAngelo_149_FD_187119 | JGI IMG/M metagenome (GOLD analysis project Ga0209689, IMG submission 187119) | Grasslands soil microbial communities from the Angelo Coastal Reserve, California, USA - 14_1009_09_30cm (SPAdes) (version 2) | ecosystem: Environmental > Terrestrial > Soil > Grasslands ... | reverse complement strand
GTACGTGAGTGTACGTTGAGCGTTGCTGGCGACCGAGAACGTGGCCTTTCGAGCAGAGCGGCCTGCCGCGAAGCGAGGGCTGGGTAGATCTGGCGAAGCAAATTGGCCCAGTCCCCCGCTTGACCAGTCCGTGCTTTAGCCGTAGCATTCCCTCACATTCACTCACGCGGGAGCTCGGTTCCCCGGGCTGAGAGGGCAGCGAGGGCGCTGCCGACCGCTAACAACCTGACCTGGGTAATGCCAGCGAAGGGAGGCCCCATGAAAGCGTTTCTCCCCGGCTCCAATCCTTCCATCCGCGTCCCCGTCCGGACGATCACGCTGTCGAACGGCGAGACCCTGCGCCTCTACGACACCAGTGGTCCTTACACCGACCCGGAATACGCGGTCGATCTCAAGCAGGGGCTGCCCCCGTTGCGGCGCCACTGGATCCTCGAGCGCGACGACGTCGAGCCCGGGGCGGGCGGGCGCTGGGGGCTCAAGGCCAAGCGCGGCCGCACCGTGACCCAGATGCACTACGCGCGCAAGGGCATCGTCACGCCGGAGATGGAGTTCGTGGCCTTGCGCGAGCAGTGCTCGCCCGAGCACGTCCGTTCCGAGGTCGCGCGCGGGCGCGCCATCATTCCCAGCAACGTCAACCACCCGGAGTCCGAGCCGATGATCATCGGCCGGAACTTCCTGGTGAAGATCAACGCCAACATCGGCAACTCCGCCGTCTCCTCCTCGATCGAGGAGGAGGTGGAGAAGATGACGTGGGCGACCAAGTGGGGCGCCGATACCATCATGGACCTCTCCACGGGCAAGAATATCCACGAGACGCGCGAGTGGATCCTGCGCAACTCGCCCGTGCCTCTCGGTACCGTGCCGATCTACCAGGCCCTCGAGAAGGTCGGGGGCAAGGCGGAAGAGCTGACGTGGGAGATCTACCGCGACACCCTCATCGAGCAGGCCGAGCAGGGCGTGGACTACTTCACCATTCATGCGGGCGTCCTGCTGCGCTACATCCCGCTGACGGCCAGGCGCGTGACGGGCATCGTGTCCCGCGGCGGGTCGATCATGGCCAAGTGGTGCCTGGCCCATCACCAGGAGAGCTTCCTCTACACGCACTTCAAGGAGATGTGCGAGCTCATGGCCGCCTACGACGTCGCCTTCTCCCTGGGTGACGGCCTCCGTCCCGGCTGCCAGGCCGACGCCAACGACGAGGCACAATTCGCCGAGCTCGACACCCTGGGCGAGCTGACGAAGATCGCCTGGGAGCACGACGTCCAGGTCATGATCGAGGGGCCGGGGCACGTGCCCATGCACCTGATCAAGGAGAACATGGACCGCCAGCTCGAGACGTGCCACGAAGCGCCCTTCTACACCCTGGGGCCGCTGACCACGGACATCGCGCCCGGCTACGACCACATCACCTCGGCCATCGGGGCGGCCATGATCGGCTGGTACGGCACGGCCATGCTCTGCTACGTCACGCCCAAGGAGCACCTGGGCCTGCCCGACAAGCAGGACGTCAAGGACGGCGTCATCGCCTACAAGATCGCCGCCCATGCCGCCGATATCGCCAAGGGCCATGCCGGTGCCCGCGAGTGGGACGATGCCCTCTCGCGCGCCCGCTTCGAGTTCCGCTGGCAGGACCAGTTCAACCTCTCACTGGATCCCGAGACGGCGCGCTCCTTCCACGACGAGACCTTGCCCGCCGAGGGCGCCAAGGTGGCGCACTTCTGCTCGATGTGCGGCCCGCACTTCTGCTCGATGAAGATCACGCAGGAGGTGCGCGAGTACGCCAAGCAGCAGGGGCTCCAGGACGATGGCGCGGCCCTCGCCCAGGGATTGCGGGAGAAGGCGGCGGAGTTCAAGAAGATCGGCGCACAGATCTACGTCCCGAAATCCTAGGCTGCACCTTCACTCTCCCTCTCCCCTTCGAGGGGAGAGGGCAGGGTGAGGGGGGGCTCATTCCCTCGTCAGGTACTCCCGGAAGGTCTGCCCGCGACTCGTCCAGTAGAAGACCTTGGCCGTGCTCTCGCACAGCATCGATCCCACGCTGGGGAGCTTGAGCGTGAGCACGCGCTCGGGGTGCGCCCCGTGCTTCACGAATCCCGGGGGCTGCACCCACAGCACCTGTCTCGAGGGAAACATCGCGTCCGCGTCCTGGAACAGGACGAAGGGGCGATAGCGCCCATCACGCTTGGCGAGGAAGACGACGCCCCAGAGCTGTACGGTGCGCGAGGCCTGAAGCTCGCCAATCCGGAGAAGCACCGCATAGTCCTGCCGTCCGTCGCCGTCGAAATCAGCGCGAAAGATCTGATCGCGCCGGTGCTCCGCCCCGCAGCGATCCACGTAGACCTCATCGGCGGTGACCATGACGGCCGCGGCATGAAGCCTCTTGATGGCGGCGGTGAGCTCGGCGGGCAGGCCGGTCGCGGGCGAAGCCTGGGGCGAAGCCGCGGTGGGCGCGAGCAGCCCGATCGCGAACGCCGTGGCGAGAAGGCGGGAGAGACTCGTCAGACGGGCGCCCTCGCGGCCGCGCCGGCGGCGTGGAGCAGCGGCTCGGGTGTGTCTGGATTGATCGAGCAGTCGGGTCCGAGCAGGAGCCATCGTCCCGCCATCTCGGCGATGGCTCTGCGGGCGCGGCCGGCGAGAGCTTCCGGCGTGTAGGAGGCGATATCCGGCTTCGCGGGGAATCCGCCCACCGCGGCGCGGCCTGTCTTCCGCTGGCCCTCGGCGAGCGTCGGATTGCCTGGCACGGTGGCCCAGGAGAAGGCCGTCACTGGATAGTCGGTGAACTCGTCGAAGAGCACGTCGCTGCCGCAGACGTGGAGCAGGTTGAAGGGCGCGCCCTCCACCGCCCGCAGCACCCGCAGGTCGTAGGGGCGCTGGAAGCGCCGGCACTCCGCGGGGCTCATCTGCTGCCGCGTCGCCATGTTCGTCGCGTAAAAGAGCCCGTCGGCGCCCGCCTCCAGACACAGGGTGGCGTAGCGCGCGAGCGTCTCGGCCACGGCGCCGAGCGCGTGCTCCATCTCGGCCGGAGCCGAGCGCATGTAGGCCAGCGCCTGCTCTCGGCCGCCCTTGATCAGCGCCGGCATCACCATCGCTGGAGAGAAGATCGTCCAGATGATGGGCGTGTCGGCCCCGACGGCGGCGCGAATGGCCCGGAGCGCCTGGAGCTGCTCGCCGAGCGCTCCCGTCCCCGGATCGGCGGGGGCGAGCTTCGCCAGGTCGGCGGCGTCGGCCAGCGGCGTCCGCGTGACGGTGTACTGGAGGGCGCGATCCCCCGAGGGCGCGTACCTCAACCCCCACATCTCGGCGAAGCACTGGGCGCGCGACTGAGGCTTGAGGTAGTCCCAGTCGAAGGTCTTGGCCAGGCGCAGGCTCTCCGCAGCCAGCCCCTCCGCCGAGTTCTCCGTGGCGAAATTGTGCAGCCAGAAGGCGATCGGTACTCGGTCCACGGGGGCGCCCGAGAGCGCCGCCAGCACCCGCTCGCGCTTGGTCATCGCCGCTTGAGCCTCAGGTCTTCGTAGGGCGCCGTGTAGGGATCGTCGGCGAGGGCATTGACGCCGTCGACGGCGACGCGAGGGCCGATGCCCACGAAGTAGGCGTACTCGAGGACGGGCGCGAACATCACCCGCTCGTGGATGATCTGCTGCATCTTGGTCAGGATCTGCCGCCGCGCGACCGGCTTGAGCTCGTTGGCCTGGGCGTTGAACAGGCCGTCCACTTCCGGGTAGCTGCCATAGGCGTAGAGCCCGCCGGTGACGGCGTACTGCTCGAGCCGGGTCGCCGCATTGCCGGGAGAACCGCTGCCCGCGAGGATGACGTGCTTGAGAGTCTTCTCCCCGAACTGCTTCAGGAAGGCCGCGCGCTCGAGAAGCCGCAGGCGGATCTTGATCCCCACCGCCGTGAGATCGTTGACCACGGGCTCGCCGATACCCGAGCCCGCGAAGGGCTCGCTCGACAGCTCGCCCGCATCGAACCCGCTTGGATAGCCGGCTTCGGCCAGGAGCTGGCGCGAGCGCTTCGGATCGTGGGCATAGCGGGGCGGGTCCCAGTAGTACTCGAGGCTGTGCGGAATGAAGCTCGAGGAGATCCTGCCGAGCCCGAGATACCCCGCCTTGTTGATGGCGTCGCGATCGATGGCGAGGTTGGCGGCCAGGCGCACCCGGCGGTCATGCCAGGGCGATCTGGGATCGGTCTGATCGGCGAAGACGAGCCAGAGCGCGACGGGGATCTGGGCCGCCTTGAGGGTGAGCTCGGGATTGCGCTTCACTTCCTCGGCGAGCGGACCCGAGAGCCCGTAGACGACATCGACCTCGCCGCGCTTGAGGGCGGCGAGCCGCGTGGCGTCGTCGGGAATGACCTTGAAGACGAGCGTCTTGATGGCGGGGGCCTTGCGCCAGTAGCCGTCGAAGGCCTCGAGGGTCAGCTCCACCCCCGGCTTGAAGGAGACGAGGCGGTAGGGGCCGGCGCCGATGGGCGCGCGCTTGTACCCTTCGTCCCCCACGCGCTCCACGTACTTCTTCGGCACGATCCAGGCCGCCCCCGTGGCGGGCGTCCCGAAGAAGGTCATGAAGTCCGGCCACGGCTGCTTGAGGCGGAAGCGCACGCGACCCGGATTGACGATCTCGACGGCCGCGACCTTGGCCTTGAGCACGGTGGCGCTGGCTCCGCGATAGCGCTCGAAGGAGAACTTGACGTCCTCCGCCGTCACGGGCTCCCCGTCGTGGAACCTGGCGCCCTTGCGCAGCACGAACTCGTAGCTGAGCCCATCCGGACTCTGCGACCACGACTGGGCGAGGGCGGCGCCCATGCGCTGCCCCGGCAGCGGCCGCACGAGGGCGTCGTGCACCGCGTAGTAGACCATGAGGGGAAGCGCCGTGCCCGTGGCGTCCGCGGGATCGAAGAAGGCGGGGGTGAGCGAGACGTGCACGCCCCACGTCATGGTCCCCTCCGCGGCCGGGGCCGGAGCGCTCCACGCGATGAGGCTCAGGGCAAGCGCCACCGCCACGCATCGGGGCAAGACCGCCATCATGCGCGTGCTCCTCGTTGTTCCATGGCTCTCCGGGCCCGCTCAGCCCGCGTCGGGATCGATGCCGTGCTCTTTGAGCTTCTTGCGAAGGGTGTTGCGGTTGATGCCGAGGAGCTGGGCGGCGCGGACCTGGTTGCCCTTGGTCTCGCGCATGACCGCGCGCAGGAGCGGCTTCTCCACCAGCCCCACCATGAGGCTGTGCAGGTTGGCCGAGGTGTGCCCGCGGAGCCCGCGGACGCACTCGACCATCTTCTTCTCGATGATCTCCTCCAACGAGGCGTCCGCCTCCACGCCCGCGGCGGCCGAGACGGGCCCGATGGGCAGGTGCTCGGGCACGATCACGCCGCCCGAGGCCATGACCATGGCGCGCTGGATCACGTTCTCGAGCTCGCGGACATTGCCGGGCCACTCGTAGCCCGCCAGGCGGTCCATCGCCTCGGGGGCAATCACCCGCTCGCCGAGGGTCTCGGCGTACTTGGAGAGGAAGTGCTCGACGAGGAGCGGAATGTCTCCCCGCCGCTCGCGCAGCGAGGGCAGCAACAGGCTCACGACGTTCAACCGGTAGAAGAGATCCTCCCGGAAGCGGCCGGTCTTCATCATCGCTTCGAGGTCGCGGTGCGTGGCCGCGAGCACCCGCACGTCCATCCGGATCAGCTCGTGGCCGCCCACGCGCTCGAAGGCCCGCTCCTGCAGCGCGCGCAAGAGCTTGACCTGCAGCTCGGGCGGCATGTCGCCGATCTCGTCGAAGAAGACGCTGCCGCCGTGGGCCAGCTCGAGCTTGCCGAGCCGGCGCTCCTTGGCATCCGTGAAGGCGCCCTTCTCGTGGCCGAAGAGCTCGGACTCGAGCAGCGTGGCCGGGATGGCCGCGGCCGAGATGCCCACGAAGGGACGGCCGGCGCGGCGGCTGTAGTGGTGCAGGGCCCGCGCCACCACTTCCTTGCCCGTCCCGGACTCGCCGCGGAGGAGCACGCTGACGTCGCTCGCGGCCACGCGCCCGATGGTCTTGTAGACCTCCTGCATGGTCGGGTGCCGCCCCACGAGGGCGCCGAACTCCCAGACCTCCTTGAGCCCCGTCTTGAGCGAGGTGACTTCCTGCGAGAGCCGGCGCGCCGTCAGCGCGCGCTCGGCGAGGAGGAGCGCCTCGTCGAGGTCGAAGGGCTTGGCGAGGTAGTCGTAGGCGCCCTGCTGCATGGCCTGGATGGCCGTCTCCACGGTGCCGTGGGCGGTCATGATCACCACCTGGGCATCGGGGCGCTTCCCGCGGATGCGGCCGAGGAGGGTCAGCCCGTCGATGCCGGGCATGCGGATGTCGAGGAGGATCAGATCGAAAGGCTGCTCCTCGGCCTCCCGAAGCGCGGTGGTGCCGTCCTTCACCGCCGTGACCTGGTAGCCGGCGCCGCGGAAACCCTTCTCGAGGACCCAGCGGAGTCCGTCTTCGTCGTCGGCGATGAGGATGCGCCCATCTGCCATGCTGGCCATCCTATCGCGCGATGGGCAGGAAGCAGGACATCGCCGTCCCGCGTCCCGGCTCGCTCGTGACCTGGATGGCGCCCCCGTGCTCGTCGACGATGCGATGGCAGAGGGCCAGCCCCAGTCCCAGGCCGCGCTCCTTGGTCGTGAAGAAGGGCGTGAAGAGCTTGGCCCGCGTCTCCTCGGAAATGCCTGCGCCCTCGTCGGCGATCTGGATGTCCGCCATGCTCCGCTGTCCCTGACCGAGATCCACCTTGGCGAAGAGCGGGTTCATGCTCAGCCGCGTGACGAGGGTCAACCGGCCGCCGCCCGGCATGGCCTCGATGGCATTGCGCACCAGGTTGTGGAAGACCTGCATGATGCGGTCCTCGTCGGCCAGGATAGGGGGCAGGCTCGGGTCATAGCGCCGCACGAAGGTGATGCGGCGCGAGGCCGCCTCTTCTTCCAGGAGCAGGGCCACGCGCTCGAGGAGCTGATGGACGTTGAGGGGCACGACGCGGAGGGTGACGGGGCGCCCGACGTCCAGCAGCATCTCGATGATGCTGTTGACGCGGGTCACCTCTTTCAAGAGCACGGACGTGTACTCGCCCCACCGCGCCTCGTCGCCCAGCTCGCGCTGCATGAGCTGCGCGGCGCCGCGGATGGCCGAGAGCGGGTTGCGGATCTCGTGGGCGAGCCCTATGGCCATCTGCCCCGCCGCCGCCAGAGTCTCCCCGCGGCGGACCTCGGCCTCGAGCTGGCGCAGGCGCGAGATGTCGCGCACCACCGCCACCGCCGAGGTGACGGCGCCGCTGCGTCCGGCGAGCGGCGCCGTGACCACGCTCACGTGCACGGGACGGCCGTCGAGCCCCTCGACGACGGCGGAGGACTCGGACCGGCTCTCGCCGGTGGCCAGCGTGTCGGTCAGGTGGCGCACGAGGGATGTCTCGGGGGCAAAGACTTCCTTGAGGGTGCGGCCGAGCACGCGCCGGGCGGAGCGGCCGAGCAAGTCCTCGGCCGCGGGATTCCACAGGATGACGCGCAGCTCGGTGTCCACGCCCACGAGGGCATCCGGCAGCCCGCTCACCAGCCCCTCGTAGTCGAGCGGATGGCCCATCATCAGGCGAGCGCCAGGTCGGGCACGGCGTTCAGGGTCAGGGGCGCGCGCTCGCCCGCCTCGAGCCGATCGTGACCGGCGGCGGCGATCATGGCCGCATTGTCCGTGCAGAGCCGCCGGGAGGGGACGAAGAGCTCCCAGCCGCGCTCGCCGCACTCGCCCGCGAGCGCCTCGCGCAGGGCCGTGTTGGCGGCGACCCCGCCCGTCAAGACGACGCGACGGACGCCGAGGGATAGCCCCGCGCGCACAGTCTTGCGCACCAGCATCTTGACGACGGTGGCCTGGAACGAGGCCGCGACGTCGGCCACGTGCGCCGGGGAGAGGGCGCCGGCGCGCCGGACGTGCAGCGACACCGCCGTCTTGATCCCGCTGAAGGAGAAGTCCGGCGCCCCGTCGGTCATCTGCGCGGTGGGGAGCCGGAGGGCGGCGGGATTTCCCTCGCGCGCGATGCGCTCGATGGCAGGCCCGCCCGGATAGCCGAGGCCCAGGAGCTTGGCGACCTTGTCGAAGGCCTCTCCCGCGGCATCGTCGCGCGTGCGGCCGATGCGCGCGTAGCGCCGCGGCTCGCTCGCCAGGTAGAGGGCGGTGTGGCCGCCCGAGACCACGAGGGCGAGAAAGGGGTAGTCGGGCGGGTTTCCCTCCAGGAACGCGGCGTAGATGTGACCTTCGAGATGATTGACGCCGCAGAGGGGGGCGCCGTGCACCCAGGCGAGCGCCTTGGCGGCCTGCACGCCGACGAGGAGCGAGCCCACGAGCCCCGGCCCCTGGGTCACCGCGATGCCGTCGAGGTCACGGAGGGTCATGCCCGCCTCGACGAGGGCCTGGCGGATCACGGGCACGATCACCTCGAGGTGTCGGCGCGAGGCGAGCTCCGGCACCACGCCGCCGTAGGGCGCGTGGACGTCGTCCTGAGAGGCGACGACGCTCCCCAGCACCTTGCGCCCGCCGTCGAGGACGGCGGCCGCCGTCTCGTCGCACGACGTCTCGATACCGAGCACGATCACGACTTACTGAGTCCTCATTTCCTCAGCTCGAAAGTCACCTACTTGGCCAGGTGCGATACCGGCACGAGGCGGATGCCTCGTGCCTCCCAGCGCGGGAGGTACTCGCGCAGCAGACGCACCGTCAGCGGATGCCCGTGGGCGATCACGATGACCTCGCCCCGGCGCTCCGCCCACCAGGCAACCTCGTCCCAGCGCACCCGATCGCCCGCCTCTCCCGCGCTGTGGTCGATCATGATCTGCCGCCGGCCCGCGCGTAGCCCCGCGGCCTTGGCCTCGTCGTAGGCCACGGACAGATTGCTCGTCAGCCCATCGACCATGAAGAGCCGTCGCCCCGCCAGCACCTCCACCACCGTGCGCATGCGCGCCCGGTCCTCGGTCATCCGCGATCCCATGTGGTTGGTGACTCCCACGGCGCCGGGCACGCTGGCCAGGTGCGCCCCCACCTGACGCTGGAGCTCCTGCGGGCTCATGGCCATCAGGAGCGAGCCGGGACCGGGATCGACCTCGGGATAGCGGTACGGCTCCATGGGCAGGTCGAGGAGGACTTCCATCCCCGCCTGGGCCGCTTCTCGGGCCGTCCACTCCGAGAGGGGCAGGCCCGGCAGCACGGCCACGGTCAGGGGCCGCCTGACGTCACGGAGCGGATCGAAGACGTCTCGACGCGCCCCCAGATCGTCCACGATGACGGCGACGCGCGGTGACCCCGTCGGCACGGGCGGCGCCGGCTGTGGCGTGGCGGTGCTCGCCGTGGCGCCCGTGGCGCGGCGCGGCTGAGGCCCTGGCGCCACCGAGCGCGTCGGGGAGGAGCTCCACGGCAGACCGAAGAGGCTGGCTTCCCCTCGCCGCGCCTGCCACTGGTCGAGGCCAACCACGGCCACGAGCAGGACGACGATGAGCCCGGCGAGAGCCGTCCAGACTCGCGCCGGCATGCCGCCCCGTCAGCGGACCGAAACCTGCGGCGTCGACGGCGGGCCCGCCGGGCGCGTGGTCTTGTCCATGATCTTCATGGCCTTGAGCAGATCGATGGCGCGCTGCAGCTGGGGATCGCGCTTGAGCTGATCCTGGAGCCGCGCCTGCTCGTCGAGAATTGGCGGCGGCGCCTGCTCGCCCGCGGCGGGCTTGGGCATCTCGACGACGATGTCCGGCGTGATCCCCTTGCCGTGGATGGAGCGTCCCTTGGGCGTGAAGTACTTGGCCGTGGTCAGCCGCAGGCCCGAGCCGTCGGAGAGGGGGATGATGGTCTGGACGGAGCCCTTGCCGAAGCTCTGCGTCCCCAGCACGACGGCGCGCCCCCAGTCCTGGAGCGCGCCCGCCACGATCTCGGAGGCGGAGGCGCTGCCCTGGTTGACGAGGACGATGATGGGGAAATCGCTCCAGGTGCGCTTGCCGCTGGCCTGGAAGCGCATGTTCTGGTTGCGGACGCGCCCTTCCGTGTACACCACGAGCTTGCCCGACTCGAGGAACTTCTCCGACACCTCGACGGAGGAGGTGAGCAGGCCGCCCGGATTGTTGCGCAGATCGAGCACGAGGCCCTGGATCTTCTTGCCCTTGTTGTACTTCTCGAGAGCGGTCTCGACATCCTGGCCCGTCTTCTCCTGGAACTGGCGCAGGCGGATGTACTCGATGCCCGGCTCGAGCTCACCGCTCTTGACGGACTGCACCTGGATCAGCTCGCGCGTGATCGAGTAGTCCTTGGGCTCGTTCAAGCCCTCGCGGATGATGCTGATGACGATCTTGCTCCCGGGCTTGCCGCGCATCCGCTTGACGGCGTCGGAGAGCTGCATGTCCTTGGTCGACATGCCCTCGATCTTGACGATCCGGTCCCCCGGCAGAATGCCCGCGCGGAAGGCCGGCGTGCCCTCGATGGGCGTCACCACGGTGAGGATGTCGTCCTTGAGGGTGATCTCGATGCCCAGGCCCCCGAACTGACCCGTCGTCTCCACGCCCATCTCCCGGTACATGTCGGGATCGAGGAAGGAGGAATGCGCGTCGAGGCCGCGCAGGGTGCCCTTGATGGCGCTGTACACGAGGTCCTTGGGCGGCACCTCGTCGACGTACTGGCTCTGGATGATCGAGAGCACCTCGGTGAAGAGGCGAAGATTCTCGTACGTGGCGGCCTGATCGTTGCTCTTGCTCGCCACCCCGCCGCCGAGGGACAGGGTGAGGAGGAGCAAGAGGGCCGAGATCATCAACGCCTTCTTCACGTGACGCAGGGTGCTCATCGTGGTCTCCTTGGTCCAGCCCCGAGTTCGATTCGCGCGGCGCCTCAGCCGCGCGGTTTGAGCCATTGAGCGGGGTCCTGGGGACGCCCCTGGTAGCGCACCTCGAAATAGAGGCGCGGCCCCTGCAGCGAGCCCGTATCCCCCACCGTCCCGATCACCTGTCCCTGCTTGATATCGTCGCCCTCGGCCACTTTCATGTCGGCCATGTGCGCGTACAGCGTGTAGTACTCGTTGCCGTGATCGACGATCACGAGGTTGCCGTACCCCCGGAACCAGCCCGTGTAGAGCACGTGGCCCGCGTACACCGCGTGCACGCTCGAGCCCTCGGCCGCGTCGATGTCGATCCCGTTACGGAACGTCTTCGTCCCGAACCGCGGATTGACTCGCGCGCCATACTCCTCGACCACCCGGCCCTCGGCCGGCCAGGCGAGACGACCGCGCATCGCCCCCAACCCGACTCCCGGCGTGCTCTCGCCGGGCATGGCCTTCGGCGGTTTTACCGAGGGTGGCGGAATCTTGGCCACCCGTCGCTTCTCCTGCAGGTCCCGGATGAAGGCCTCGAGGCGACGCGTCGCCTCGCTGAGCTCCCCCACCATGCGATCGTGATAGACCCGTTCGTCTTTGACCCGGGCCAGGATGACCCGCCGCTTGGCCGCCTCGCGGTCGGCCTCGGCGCGCTCCTCTTCCGCCTGGGCCCTGACCGTGGAGAGCTCTCGACGACTGAGCTCGAGGCGCGCCTTCCGGTCGGCCAGACCCTCAGAGGTGACACGATACTCTCGAATCATCCGCGCGTCCACCGTGGCGAGCGTGGTCAGGTGGCGCAGGCGGACGGACTGGGCCACGGGATCGTCGCCCGAGAGCAGGAGGGGGAGCGCGCCGCCTTGCGCCTGCAGGCGGTACATGGCCCGGAGTCGCTGGCCGAGCCCGTCTTCCTGTCCCGCCCGCTGGATCTCGAGTCGCGCGATGTCGCGCTGGAGGTCGCCGATCTCCGTCTGCGCCCGCTTGACCCGCGCGTCGAGGGCCGCCACCTGACGGCGCTTGTCCGTGAGGCGCTTGTCGATGGCCTCCAGCTCGGTCAGGAGCGAGGCCTCGCGCTTGCGCGCGTCGGCGGCCTTGGCGCGCTCTTCCTTGAGCCGCTTCTGGGTCTGCTGGAGCGTGCGCTCCTTCTCACCGAGGTCGGCGGCGTCTTTCTTCGTCTGCGCTCCCGCGGCGGACGCGGCGGCGAGCAGCAGCGCCGTGCCGATGATGCCCGCGCGCGTGAGACGGCTCATGCCGTGGCCCGGCCCCGCGCGAGAAGCCCGCCCAGGGCGCCCAGCACCGCCCCGCCCGCGATGAGGAGCAGGATCTGCGGCAGCGAGAGAAAGACGGCGCGAGCGAGACCAAGGGTCAGGTTCAGGAGCGGCTCGAGACGCGGGGCGGCCACGGCGTAGGCGGTCTCGAGCAGGGCCAGGGCCACCACCGCCCCGAGGAGCCCCTGGACCATGCCCTGGAGCAGCTGGGGCAGCCGGACGACCGCCTCGCTCGCTCCGACCAGGCGCATGATCTCCGTCTCCGCGCGCCGCACGTGCAAGACGAGGGTGGTCGCCGTGGTCACGGTCAGGATGGCCGCGAGGGCGAGCACGGCCCCCACGCCGAGCCCCACGATCTCGAAGAGCCGCTGCCACCGGGCGAGGCCCTCGACCCACTCCGCGCCGCCCTGGACGTCCTCGACCTCGGGCAAGGCGCTGAGACGCGCCGTCAGCTCCCGCGTCGCCTGCGGCGTGGTCGCGTCCTCTTCGGGCGTCACCTCGATGGAGGCGGGCAGCGGATTGCGCGGCAGCTGCTCGAGGACACCCGCTTGCGCCCCGAGGGATTGCCGCAGGGACTGGAGGGCCTGGCTCTTGGAGACGTAGCGTACGCGCTGGACGCCGGGGAGACCTTCCACTCGCCGCGTGAGATCGGCGAGTGCCCCGCCCGTGGGCTCCTCGCGGAGGAACACGACCACGCGCACGCGGTCGCGCCACTGACTCACCGCCCGACCCAGGTTGAGCGAGAGGAGCCAGAAGCCGCCGAGGGCGGTCAGGGAAAGCGTGATGAGCAGGATGGCGCTCACCCCGACCCGCCCCGCCCGCCGCAGATCCACCAGCGCCTCGCTCACGATGAAGCTGAGCACAGGGCTACCCTTCGTCCTTCAGCAAGACGCCGCCGCCCAGCTTGAGCGTGCGGCGCTTGAGCTGGGTGGCGAGGCGGGCTTGATGGGTGGCCAGGAGCACGGTGGTGCCGCGGCTGCCGATGTCCTTGATGAGGTCGAGGATCTCTCCCGCCATGGCCTCGTCGAGATTGCCCGTGGGCTCGTCCGCGAGGAGAAGCGCGGGCGACTTGACGATGGCGCGGGCCAGGGCCGCCCGCTGGGCCTCGCCCTGCGAGAGCTGCGCCGGATACGCCTGCGCTTTTGAAGAGAGCCCCACCGCCTTGAGGGCCTGGAAGGCCTTCGGGGTGATCTCGCGTCGGGGCGTCCCGAGCACGCGGAGCACGAAGGCGATGTTCTCGAAGACGGTCCGGCCGGAGAGGAGCTTGGCGTCCTGGAAGACGATGCCGAGCGAGCGCCGGAGATGGGGCACGTCCGAGCGGCGCAGGGTCCTGACGTCGAACCCCGCGACCTCGATCTCGCCTTCGCTGGCCCGCTCGTCGGCATAGAGGAGACGGAGGAGGGTGGTCTTGCCCGCCCCGCTCGCCCCGCTCAGGACGACGAACTCGCCCTTCTCGACGCTGAACGAGATGTCGCTCAGAGCGGGCAGCCTCATCGGCCCGCTTTCGAAGACTTTACAGACGTGGTGGAGCCGGATCATGGGCTCCGCCCATTCTATCTAACCCTTCAGACTTTCGGTAGTTTCTCGTCCAGGAGAGAGTTCACGACGGCCGGACTGGCCTTGCCCGCCGTGGCCTTCATCACCTGCCCGACCAGGAAGCCGCGCGCGGCCTTCTTGCCACCCTTCCAGTCGAGGACGACCTTGGGGTGCTGCGCGAGGACCTCGTCGACCACGGCCGAGAGCTCGCCCGCGTCGGCGACCTGGGTCAGCCCTTCGCGATCGACGATGGCCCGGGCGTCTTCCCCGGAGCGGTACATCTTCTCGAAGACGTCCTTGGCGATCCTGCCGCTGATGGTGCCGTCCTCGATGAGGATGATGAGATCCGCCAGGTTCGCGGGAGGGATCGGGCATGCCGCGAGGGCGCGCTCGTCATCACCTGCCAGCTCGCGGAGGAGCTCGTTGAGCACCCAGTTCGCGGCGACCTTGGGCTTGCCGCAGGCCTGCGCGGTCGCCTCGAAATAGTCTCCGAGGGCGCGGCTGCCCGTCAGGAGATCGGCGTCATAGGCGCCGAGCCCGTACGCCTCCATGAAGCGCGCGCGGCGGGCCGCGGGCAGCTCGGGCAGCGTCGCGCCAACGCGCTCGATCCATGCCGGCTCGACGTCGAGGGGCGGCAGGTCCGGCTCCGGGAAGTACCGATAGTCGTGCGCGAACTCCTTCGAGCGCATGGAGACGGTCCGGCCCTTGTCGGGATCCCAGAGCCGCGTCTCTTGCACGATCCGCTCCCCCGTCTCGAGCGCGCGCGCCTGCCTCGTGATCTCGTACTCGAGGGCGTGCTGGACGTTCCGGAACGAGTTCATGTTCTTGATCTCGACCTTGGTGCCGTACTCCACAGCCCCGCGAGGCCGCAGCGAGATGTTCGCGTCGCAGCGGAGCGAGCCCTCCTCCATGTTGCCGTCGCAGACGCCGAGGTAGACGACGATGGCGCGCAGCGATCTCAGGTAGGCCGCCGCCTCCTCGGGAGTGCGCATGTCGGGCAGCGAGACGATCTCCATGAGGGGCACGCCCGCGCGATTGAAATCCACCTGGCTCGACGGCGCCGTCTCCAGGCTCCCTTCGTGGACGAGCTTGCCCACGTCCTCCTCGAGGTGGAGCCGCTGGATGCCGATGGCGCGCGACACGCCGCCCACCTCGACCTCGAGGCGGCCGTGCTCGGCCAGCGGCTCCTCGTACTGGCTGATCTGATAGTTCTTCGGCATGTCGGGGTAGTAGTAGTGCTTGCGGGCGAAGCGATTGTCCGCGTTCACCGAGCACTGCAGGGCGAGCGCCGTCTTGATGCCGTACTCGATGGCCCGCCGGTTGATGACGGGCAGCGTCCCCGGCATGCCCTGGCAGACGGGACAGGTCTGGGTGTTGGGAGGCGCCCCGAAGGCCGTCGAGCAGCCGCAGAACATCTTGGTCCGCGTCCGGAGCTGGGCGTGGACCTCGAGGCCGATGACGGTCTCGTAGTCCTGGGTCACGGGGTGAGCTCCGGCTTTCTCTCGTGCCACGCCGTCGCGGCCTCGTAGGCGCGCGCGACGCGAAGCACGGTCGCCTCGTCGAAGGCCTTCCCGATGATCTGGAGTCCGACGGGCAGTCCCGTCTGGGTGAAGCCCCCGGGAATCGACACGCCCGGCAGCCCGGCGAGGTTGACGGGAATGGTGAAGACGTCGTTCAGGTACATCTGGAGTGGGTCTTCCCGCTCGCCCATCTTGAAGGCCACCCCCGGCGTGGTCGGAGCCACGATCACGTCCACCCGCTCGAAGGCTCGCTGGAAATCGCGCTGCACGAGAGTCCGCACCCGGAGCGCCTTGCCGTAGTAGGCGTCGTAGTAGCCGGCGGACAGCGCGTAGGTGCCGAGCATGACGCGCCGCTTGACCTCGGCGCCGAAGCCCGCGCCGCGCGTCCGGCTGTACATGTCGATGAGGTCGCGCGCTCCCGGCACGCGCAGCCCGTACTTGACGCCGTCGTAACGCGCGAGGTTGGAGGAGGCCTCGGCGGGGGCGATGACATAGTACGCGGCCAGGCCGTACTCCGTGTGAGGCAGCGAGACACTTTGCGACTCTGCCCCCAGACCTCTCAATGTCTCGACGGCTGCGCGCACGGCCGCCTCCACTTCGGGGTCGAGGCCCTCGATGAAATACTCGGCGGGAATCCCGATGCGTAGCCCCTTCACGCCCCCCTCCAGCTCCGCCGAGTAGTCTGGCACGCCCACGTCCACCGAGGTCGAGTCCATCGGATCGTGCCCCGCGATGGCCTGGAGCACGAGGGCGGCGTCCCGGACGTCCTTGCCGAAGGGGCCGACCTGGTCGAGCGAGGACGCGAAGGCGACGAGACCGTAGCGGGACACGCGCCCGTACGTCGGCTTGAGGCCGACCCGGCCGCAGAAGGCGGCGGGCTGGCGAATGGAGCCGCCGGTGTCGGTGCCGAGCGTGGCGGCGGCGAGATCCGCGGCGACGGCCGCGGCGGCGCCGCCCGAGGAGCCGCCGGGCACCCGGGCGAGGTCCCAGGGATTCCGGGTGGTGAAGAAGGCGGAGTTCTCGGTGGAGGAGCCCATGGCGAACTCGTCCATGTTGAGCTTGCCCAGGATCACCGCGCCCGCGTCCAGGAGCTTGGTCACCACCGTGGCGTCATAGGGGGGCACGAAGTTCTCGAGGATCCTGGAGCTGCAGGTGGTCCGGATCCCGCGCGTGCACAGGACGTCCTTGATGGCGAGCGGAATGCCGTCGAGCAGACCGAGGGGTCGGCCCGACTGGAAGCGCGCGTCGGCGGCGGCGGCCTGGGCGAGGGCCCGATCGGCGGTCACCGTCATGTAGGCCTTGATCTTGGGATCGAGGGCCGTGATCCGGTCGAGGTAGGCGCGCGCGGCCTGCGTCGGCGTGGCTTCCTTTCGACGGAACCGCCCGGCCAATTCGTGAACGGAGAGCCCGGTCAGCATCGTCTACTCTTCGATGATCTTGGGCACGCGGAAGAGATCGCCCGCGGGATCGGGGGCATTGGCGAGCATGTCTTCGCGAGGGCAGGAGGGCGTCGGCTCGTCCTCGCGCATCACGTTGACCATGGGCACGGCGCGCGAGGTCGGGGGCACGCCCTCGGTGTCCACGGCGCGGAGCTTGTCGATGTAGGTCAGGATGCCGTCGAGCTCGCGGCGCATCTTTTCTTTCTCCGCGTCGGTGAGCGCGAGGCGCGCGAGCCTAGCCACCTGTTCCACTTCCGCGAGGGTAATCTTGGGGTCACTCATGCTTTTTGTCAGCGGGGGCCCAGACATGGCCCCCGCACTCCCCCATTGTCGCCGGCAAAGGCGCCGGCGACAGCTTCGCTTGTGCAACCGTACTTCTTGACGTGCGCCTGCATCCCAAGTTAGAGCTCTTCGAGGTGCGCGTATTGGAGGGACAGGCGCTTTCGACCGACGCTGGCGAAGTGGACGGTGGCGATCACGTCGGCGCCCTCGCGCTGGATGCCGACGAGCAGGCCCTCGCCCCAGCGCGCGTGGCGCAGCTTGGCGCCGACGCGGAAGGGCAGGTCATCGTCTTCGGGCTCGGCGGGGGCGCTTGAGCCGGAGGGAAAGCGTGGCGCCACGGGTTCCGCGCGTCCCGCGTTGAGCAAGACGATCTGGCCCTCGGGGATCTCGAGGAGGAAGCGGGAGGGCTCGCCCACGCCATAGCCCTGGATGCGCCGGTGGAGGGCATACGACAGCCAGAGTCGCTGCTCGGCCCGCGTGATGCCGACGTAGCAGAGGCGCCGCTCCTCCTCCAGCTCCTCCGAGTCGTCCATGGAGCGGGAGTGGGGAAAGACACCCTCTTCCATGCCCGTGAGGAAGACGAGGGGAAACTCGAGGCCCTTGGCCGAGTGCAGCGTCATCAGGGTCACGCCCGCCGCGTCCTCGTCGAGGGCGTCCACGTCGGCCACGAGCGCCACGGAATCCAGGAAGGCCTCGAGGGTGACCGCGCCCGCCTCCGGGCCGGGCGCCAGCGCCTGGACGGCCTCCCGGGTGGCGATGAACTCCTCCGAGGCGGCCACGAGCTCCTCGATGTTCTCGAGCCGCGCCTCGGCCTCGGCCGTGAGCGAAGCCTTGAGCATGTCGCGATAGCCGGACGAGGCCGCGACCTCGTCGATCAGGGCGGGCACGGCCAGGGCTCCTCGCCGCTCGCCCAGCTTGGCGATGAGCTTGCCGAAGTCCTCGAGGGCCCGCCGCGCCTTGGGCGTCAGGTCGGGCGAAGGCGCCGCGCTGGCCTCCAGCAGCGAGAGGCCGCGCGCGCGGGCGCTCTCGGCCAGCCGGTCGAGGGTGGCCTTGCCGATTCCGCGGCTCGGCGCCGCCACCGCGCGTCGGAAGGCGACATCGTCCAGGGGGTTGACCACGAGACGCAGATAGGCGAGGAGGTCCTTGATCTCGCGTCGCTCGTAGAAGCGCACGCCACCCACGATGAGGTACGGAATGCTCGCCCGGCGGAGGGCGTCTTCCAGGACGCGGGATTGGGCATTGGTTCGGTAGAACACCGCCACGTCTCGATAGTCGGTCCCGGACGCGTGCTGAGCGCGGATGGTCTGGGCGACCCAGCCCGCCTCCTCGTTCTCGTCCCAGGCGCGATAGACCTGGGCCCGGTCGCCCTCGGCGTTCTCCGTCCACAGGCGCTTGTCCCGGCGCGCGGTGTTGTGGGCGATGACGCCGGAGGCGATGTCCAGGATGCGCTTGGTCGAGCGGTAGTTCTGCTCGAGGGGGATGACCAGGCAGTCCGGGAAGTCCTTCTCGAAGTCGAGGATGTTTCGGAGATCGGCGCCGCGCCAGCGATACACGGACTGATCGGGATCGCCCACCACGCAGAGGTTGCGGTGCGCCTCGGTGAGGAGCTGGATGATGCGGTACTGCGCGCGGTTCGTGTCCTGGTACTCGTCCACGAGCACGTGCGTCCACAGCGTGCGGTACCACTCGCGCGCCTCCCGCGAGGTCTCGAGCAGGCGGACCACATACAGGAGGAGGTCGTCGAAGTCCAGGCCGCCCGCCGCCCTGAGCCGATCTTCATAGACGCGATAGAGCTGGGCGATGCGCTCCTCGCGAGGCGTCCGGGCCAGCCGCTCGACCTCCTCGACAGCGAGCATGTGGTTCTTGCAATGGCTGATGCGGTGGACCACCGAGGCGGGCGTGGTCTGCCGCTCGTCCATGTCGAGCTCGCGCATGGCCTCCTTGACGATGCTCAACCGGTCGTCCTCGTCGTAGATCACGAAGGAGGGTCTCAAGCCGACGAGGGCGGCGCGCTCGCGGAGGATGCGCACGCAGGCGGAATGGAAGGTCGCGATCAGCGGGGTCCGGATTCCCGCGGGCACGAGCAGATCCTCCACGCGCCGGCGCATCTCGCCCGCCGCCTTGTTCGTGAAGGTGACGGCGAGCACGTGGCGCGGGTCTACGCCTTCGACGCCGAGGAGCCAGGCGATGCGGTGGGCGATCACCCGCGTCTTGCCGCTGCCCGCGCCGGCCAGGACCAGCACCGGTCCCTTGGTCGCCTGGACGGCCTGACGCTGGACGGGATTGAGCGAGGCGAGGATGGTCTCGGGAGCGACGGTGCCGCGCAGCATGGAAGCTAACGATATCACACGGGCGGCAGCGCCCGCCCCGCCCTCCCGCTCAGACTGGACGTTCGTACTGGGTCAAGTTGCGAGCCAGACCCACTCAGCCCTCGTCTCGGGCTGCGCCCTCAACTCGAACTGCCACGCCCGAGGGAGCCCGCAACGCGAGGCGTACCTGTATGTGCGTTGAGCGTTGCGGGCCGAGAACGTGGCTCTTCGAACCGAACGGCCCCGCCGTGAGGCGAGAGCTGAGTTGATCTGGCGAAGTAAATTGACCCAGTACGCTACTCGACGGTGACGGACTTGGCCAGGTTGCGCGGCTGATCGACGTCGCGGCCGAGACGGACCGCGAGGTGGTAGGCAAGGAGCTGAAGGGGCACGGCCATGATGATGGGGGAGAGGAGCTCGGCGGAGACGGGCACGGCGAGCACTCGCGAGACGCGCGCCGCGATCTCCCGATCGCCCTCGTGGGCGAAGGCGATGACGCGCCCGTCGCGCGCGCGCACTTCCTCGATGGTGCCCATCATCCGGTCGTAAGAGCCGTCCCTCGGCGCGAGCGCGACGACAGGCATGCCATCGTCGATGAGGGCGATGGGCCCGTGCTTCATCTCTCCCGCGGGGTAGCCCTCGGCGTGCAGATACGAGAGCTCCTTGAGCTTGAGGGCGCCCTCGAGCGCCATGGGGTAGTGGATGCCCCGCCCGAGGAAGAGAAAGTTCTTGTAGCCGGCGAGGTCGCGCGCCAGCTCCACGATGGCCGGCTCGCTCTCGAGAACACGCTCGAGGAGACGCGGGAGCTCGAGGAGCCCCTGGATGTGCTTGCGCCCATCCTCGGCGGGGATGGCCCCGCGGCGCCGGCCGAGCCAGAGAGCGAGGAGGTAGCAGGCGGTGAGCGTGGCCGTGAAGGTCTTGGACGAGGCGACGCCGATCTCCGGCCCCGCGTGCGTGTAGAGCAGGCCCGTGGACTCGCGGGCGAGGGCCGAGCCGACCACGTTGGTGATGCCGACGATGGGGGCGCCCTTGTCGCGGGCCGCCTTCACGGCGCCCAGGGTGTCCGCCGTCTCCCCCGACTGGGAAAGCGCGACCACGAGCGTCTCGGGGCCGAGCACCGAGTCCCGGTAGCGGTACTCCGACCCGAGGTCGACCTCGGCCGAGATCCCGGCCAGCCGCTCGATCAGGAAGCGCCCCACGAGGGCGGCGTGGTACGAGGTACCGCAGGCGACGAGGACCACGCGCCGCAGGCCCGCCACGATCTCGGGATCGAGCCCGATGTCGGGCAGGACCACGGTGCCGCCCTCGGGCGAGACGCGGCCCCGGAGCGTGTCGGCGGCCGCCCGCGGCTGCTCGTAGATCTCCTTGAGCATGAAGTGCCGGTAGCCGCCCTTCTCGGCGAGGATGGGATCCCAGAGAATGCGCGTGGGCGTGCGCGACACGGGCGCCCCCGCCAGGTCGGTGATCTCGACCCCGTGACGCGTCACCACCGCCACGTCGCCGTCTTCGAGGATGACCACGTCGCGCGTGTGGGCGAGAAGGGCGGGAATGTCGGAGGCGAGGATCGTCTCCCCCTGCCCGAGCCCGATCACCACGCTGCCCGCGCCGTGCTTGGCCGCCACGAGCCGGTCGGGCATTTGCTTCGACAGCACCCCGATCGCATAGGAACCCGAGAGCTCGCGGAGGGCGCGACGCACGGCCTCGTCGAGCCGCGGCGTATCCTGAAGGTGCCGCTCCACGAGGTGCGCGATCACCTCGGTATCGGTCTCCGAGGTGAAGACGTGCCCTTCCGCGGCCAGCCGCTCCTTGATGGGCAGGTAGTTCTCGATGATGCCGTTGTGGACGACCACGAGCGTGCCCGAGCCGTCGGTGTGCGGATGAGCGTTGTCGTCGGTGGGCCGCCCATGCGTCGCCCAGCGCGTGTGCCCGATGCCGATGCTGCCCTTGAGAGGCCGCTCGCGCAGGAGGCCCTCCAGCACCTTGATGCGGCCGGCCGCGCGCCGCACCTCGAGCCCCGAAGCGCCCAGCACGGCGATGCCCGCCGAGTCATAGCCGCGGTATTCGAGACGCTTGAGGCCGTCCACGATGAGCCCCACCGCGTCCTTGTCGCCGATGTAGCCGACGATGCCGCACACGGCTCAGGCCTTCCCTCTCGTCTTGCCCTTCGGGCCCTTCTGCTTGCGCGCGGCCCAGCCCTCGCGAATCGCTTGCTTGCCCCTTGCCACGGCGAGCGCCCCCGGCGGCACGTCCTTCGTGATCACCGAGCCCGCCCCGACGTAGGCGCCCTCGCCGATGGTGACGGGAGCCACGAGGCTCGAGTTGGTGCCCACGAAGGCGCCTGCCCCGATGATGGTCTCGTGCTTGTGCACGCCGTCATAGTTGCAGGTGATCGCCCCCGCCCCGACATTGGCCTCGGGGCCGACCGTGGCGTCGCCGACATAGGAGAGATGGGGGACCTTGGCGCCGCGGCCGATGCGCGACTTCTTCAGCTCGACGAAGTTGCCGATCTTCGCCCCGACCCCGACGTGCGAGAGGGGCCGGAGGTGACAGAAGGGGCCGAGCTGCGCCTCCGCCTCGACGATGGCCTGGGAAAGAACGCAGTACGGCTTGAGGGTGACGCGGTCGCCGATACGGCTGGCGCTCACGTGGCAGCCCGTGGCGACCACGCACTCGGCCCCGATGGTGGTCGCGCCTTCCAGGATGACGCCGGGATAGATCACCGTGTCGGCCCCGACCCCTACGGTGTCGTCGACGTAGGTCGCCGCCGGATCCAGGATGGTCACGCCCTCGCGCATGAGGCGCTCGAGGGTGCGGCGCCTGAGGATCGAGGCGACCTCCGCGAGCTGGCTCCGGTCATTGATGCCCAGGCATTCCCGCGGATCCGTCGCCTTCACCGCTTCGACGGTGGCGCCGCTCCGGGCCAGGATGCCGATCACGTCGGTCAGGTAGTATTCGCCCTGCTCGTTCTGGGGCACGACCTGGCCGAGGGCCGGCCACAGGGACTTGGCGTCGAAGCAGTAGACGCTCGTGCCGATCTCGTGGATGTCCCGCTGCGCCGGCGTGGCGTCCCGGTGCTCGACGATACCGACGGGGCGACCGCCCTCGCGGATCACCCGACCATAGCCCGTGGCATCCGGCAGCTCGGCGGTGAGGAGCGTGGCCGCCGCGCCCGTCTTTCCGTGGTGCTCGACGAGCGCCTGGATCATGTCCTGCGACATGAGGGGCTGATCGCCCGGCAGGACGAGGATCGCGCCCTCGCCGCAGGCGCCATGAGCCTGGAGCACCGCGTGTCCGGTGCCGAGGCGCTCCTTTTGCTCGACGTAGGCGAGATCCTTCGCGTCTCCCACCGCGGCCCGGACCTCGGAAGCGCCGTGCCCGATGACGAGGACCACGCGAGCGCCGAGGGTGCGACTCAGCCGCACTGGATAGTCGACGAGCGGGCGACCGGACACGCGGTGGAGCGCCTTGGGCAGCTTGGAGCGCATGCGCTTCGAGTCGCCGGCCGCGAGGATGACTGCAGTGAGCGCCTTCATGTTCGTAACCTAGGTTAGCACGGCGCATGCCAAGGGCCGGAGACAGGGCACCGTGGGCCAAAGTAACGGGTTGGCGAGGCCTTATCGCGCATGGTTGACATGCCGCAAGGCATGTCGAGGATCAGCGAGGACGAAGATGAGACAGGACCCTGACAATTCTGTTGGGTAGAGGAGACGCGAGCTCCACGGGCTCGCCTGTGACGGGGTGAAGAAACGACAGCCCGGCGGCGTGGAGGGCCACACCCCCCAGGCCCTTGACCAGGTCCTCTGGCAGCGCCTCGTCCGACCGCGCACGACGGCCTCCATAGGTCTCGTCCCCGAGGAGCGGGTGTCCAATCGATGCCAGGTGCACCCTGATCTGGTGAGTGCGGCCCGTCTCGAGCCTGCATTCGAGGAAAGTGAAGGCCCGGAAGCGCTCGAGCACGCGAAAGCGCGTGACCGCCCGCCGGCCCGTCCCCGCCCGCGCCACCGCCATTCGCACTCGCGAGCGCGGATCGCGGGCGATCGGCGCATCGATCACGCCTTCCTCCTTGCGGATCGCGCCATGCGCGAGGCAGAGGTACCGTCGCGAGACGGTGCGTCGCTGGAGCTGCGCGGTGAGCGAGTCGTAGGCCCGGGAGGTCTTGGCCAGCGCGATCAGCCCCGAGGTGCCCTTGTCGAGCCGGTGGACGATGCCGGGCCGGCGCGGGCCGCCCACTCCCGCGATGCCCGGCGCATGGGCAAGCGCCGCCGCGGCGAGCGTGCCCGTGCGCGCACCCGCGCCCGGATGGGTGACGATACCGGCGGGCTTGTCCACGACGAGGACCTCGTCGTCCTCGAAGACGATGGCCAGGGGGATCGCCTCCGGGACCATCTCCTCGGGTGGCGGGGACGGAATCTCGGCCTCGACCCGCTCGCCGGAACGGAGTCGGCGCGAGGCCTTGAGGGCGGGCGCATCGTCGACGCGAATGCGGCCGGCATCCACCAGGGCCTTGATGCGGGTGCGCGAGAGGTCGGGCAGCCGCTCGGCGAGCCAGAGGTCGAGGCGCCGGCCCGCCTCGGCGCCTGCCACCGTGGCCGCCACGCGCCGGGCGGCCACGCTCGTCATGCGCGCGGCGGCGAGGTCATCAGCATGCGCAGGGCCAGGAGGGCCACGCCCACGCTGATGGCCGAGTCGGCGACATTGAAGGCGGGCCAGTGCCAGCCGCGCCAGTGGAAATCGAGAAAATCGACGACGGCGCCGAAGCGCGCCCTGTCGATGAGATTGCCGGCCGCGCCGCCGAAGATCAGTCCCATGGCGATGGCGGCCGGCTTCCCGCCGTCGGGAAGCAGCTTGACGGCGAGCGCCGCCAGCACTCCCAGCGCGCCCAGGGAGAGGACGGCCACCACCCAGCGCCACGTCGGCGGCACGGCCGAGAGCATGCCGAAGGCCAGCCCGGGATTCATGATGAGGGTCAAGGAGAAGAATCGGTCGATGACCGGGACGGGGACGCCGGAGGGCAGGCGGGTGAGGGCGAGCCACTTGACCACCTGGTCGAGGATCACGACGATCCCCGCCAGGGCCGCGACGAGCTTCATGCGCGAGCGCGCACCACCGGCAGGCAGCGCCCGCAGAGCGCGGGATGAGCGGGATCGGCGCCCACACCCTCGCTCCAGGTCCAGCAGCGCTCGCAGCGCTTCCAGCCGAGCGCGGCGGCGGGGATGACCTCGAGCACGAACCCGGGAATGTCCTGGCCCTCGTAGCGGGTCCCGCCCTCCGCGGGCGGGGCGGCGCCGAAGCGCACGGCCGAGACGTTGAAGAGGGTGGCGAGGAGGCCGTCGCCCTTGGCCTCGAGGAGCGGCCGCCACTCCTCCTCCGGAGTGGAGACGAGGAAGACCACCGCGTCCACCGCCTTGCCGATCCGTCCCTGCTGGCGCGCGGCCTCCAGGGCGCGGGAGACCTCGCCGCGCACCTCGAGCAGGCGCTCCCACTCCCCGCGCAACCGCTCGTTGATCCACTCGCCGCGCTCCTCGGGAAAGGTGACCAGGTGCACGCTCTCGGGCTTGCCGCGGCCCGGGATGTGTGACCAGACCTCGTCGGCGGTGAAGCTCAGGATGGGGGCGAGGAATCGCGCGAGGGCCGTGAGGACCTCGAAGCACACCGTCTGAGCGGCGCGCCGCTTCGGATCATCGGGGGCGGAGACGTAGAGCCGGTCCTTGATGATGTCGAGATAGAGGGCGGAGAGGTCCACCGCGCAGAAATTGTGCGTGGCGTGGAAGACCACGTGGAACTGGTACTCCTCGTAGGCTCGGCGTGCGCGTGCGATGAGCTCGCCCAGGCGCAGGAGGGCCCAGCGATCGAGCTCCTCCATGCGGTCATAGGCGATCCGGTCGCGCTCGGGATCGAAGTCGGCGAGGGTGCCGAGGAGGAACCGGCACGTGTTCCGGATGCGCCGGTAGGCATCGGCGAGCCGGTTGAGGATCTCGTCGGAGAGGCGGATGTCCTCCGCATAGTCCTCGGCGGCCACCCACAGGCGCAGGACATCGGCTCCGAACTTCGGAAGGAGCTCGTCGGGGGCGATGTTGTTGTCCTGAGACTTCGACATCTTCCGTCCGCCACCGTCCACCACGAATCCATGCGTGAGCACGGAGCTGTACGGGGCACGGTCGCGGGTGCCCACCGCCTCGAGCAACGAGGAATGGAACCACCCGCGGTGCTGGTCCGAGCCCTCGAGGTACATCTCGGCCGGCCACCTGAGCTCCGGTCGCTTTTCGAGGACGGCGGCATGACTGCAGCCCGAGTCGAACCAGACGTCGAGGATGTCGCTCTCCTTGCGAAATTCGCTACTCCCACACTTCGGACAGGACGCTCCCGGAGGCACGAGCTCCTTGGCATCTCTCGAGTACCACTCGTCGGCGCCCGTACCTGCTTCCATGATCCCGGCCACGTGCTCCACCACGCCCTGGTCGAGGAGCAACGTGTCGCACGCCGCGCAATAGAAGGCGACGATCGGCACACCCCACACCCGCTGGCGCGAGATCACCCACTCCGGTCGATGCGCGACCATGTTGTAAATACGCTCCTGGCCCCATTCCGGGATCCAGCGCACGTGGTTCTGGATGGCTTCGAGGGCGCCCTGCCGGAGCGAGGGCTTCTGCTGCGTGGCGAGATCCAGCGCGATGAACCATTGCTCCGTCGCCCGGAACAACGTCGGATTCTTGCAGCGCCAGCAATGGGGATAGGTGTGGACGAGCGGCACCTGGCTCACGAGGGCGCCCTCGGCGCGCAGGCGTTCGACGATCTTCGGGTTGGCCTCCCACACCGTCATGCCCCCGAAGCCTGTCACCTCGGGCAGGAAGCGCCCATCGTCGTCCACGGGGTTGTAGATCTTCAGTCCGGCCGCCCGCCCGAGCTCGTAGTCCTCCTCGCCGTGGCCGGGGGCGATGTGAACGAGGCCCGTGCCCGCGTCCATGGCCACGAAGTCGGCCGTGAGCACTGGCGCCTCGCGATCGATCCACGGGTGCCGCGCCACTGAGCGCGCGAGCGCTTCGCCGGAGACGGCGAGGTCCGTCTCGCGTGTCCGTCCCTCGAGACCCGGGAGCGCCGCGAAGGCCTCGGCGAGCGGGCGCGCCACCACGAGGACCTCACCATCCACCTCCAGCGCCGTGTAGGTCGCTCCCGGATGGACGGCGATGGCCAGGTTGGCGGGCAGCGTCCACGGCGTCGTGGTCCAGATGACGAGAGACGCGCGCCGGCTTCCGAGCGCCCGCTTGAGCTCAGGCGACGGGGAGACGAGCGGGAACTTGACGTAGACGGACGGCGTGGTCTGCTCCTCGTACTCGACCTCGGCCTGGGCGAGCGCCGTCTTGCAGTGCATGCACCAGTGCACGGGCTTGAGGCCCTTGTGCACGAGACCGCGCCCGACAAACCGTCCGAACTCCCGGGCGATGGTCGCCTGATAGGCCGGGGCCATGGTCAGGTACGGATCGTTCCAGTCGCCGAAGATACCCAGGCGCTTGAACTCCCCGCGCTGGATGTCGATGAACTTGGCGGCGTACTCGCGACAGCGCCGCCGCTTCTCGATGGGATCCATGGCCCGGCGCACGTCCACGCTCGCCGTGTCGAGGCCGAGCTCCACGTCCACCTGGTGCTCGATGGGCAGTCCGTGGCAGTCCCACCCGGGCACGTACGGTGAGTTGTGCCCCAGCATGCTGCGCGACTTGACCACGAAGTCCTTGAGCACCTTGTTGAGCAGGGTGCCCATGTGAATGTGGCCATTGGCATAGGGCGGGCCGTCATGGAGGATCCACAGCGGCCGGGACGCCGACGCCTTGCGCAGGCGCCCGTAGATGTCCATCTCCTGCCACCGCTTGAGCATGTCTGGCTCGAGCTTGGGCAGGTTGGCCTTCATGGGAAAAGACGTCTTTGGAAGGTTCAGGGTGTCCTTGTAGTCCATTGAGGTCAAAACGTAACACCGATAGGCGTTTAGGGCAAGGTACGCCCCCGCCTACCCGCCCAAAATCCTGCCGACGGCGACGTCTTGGTAGCTTTCGTGGCGGCACGAGATCCGCCGACATTGCGATCCGACGTCTTTCCTGGCGTCACGAAATTCGCCGACGTGGCCGTCTCGATCTCTTTCCTGGCGCGCATTCAGGGGTTTTCTCCGACACGCCGACTGTCCCCTGTGAGGGGGACATCATGAACCGTGAAAACGTGAAGCCAATGCAGAGCACCCGGGCCACCTGGGGACTCTTTCTCTTCGTGGGATTGCTGGTCTTCTCTGGTTGCGCCTCGGCCGGACCGAGCGCCCAGTCCGTCGGTCAGCCTCTGGTCTTTCAGAAGGGGCAGATCGCGCCGCAGTCGTATCTCTCTTCCGTGATCGTCGTCAAGGGTGGCTGCCAGCCGTTCGGAGCCGCCTGCACCATCTCCGGCCCCACGGGCGCCACCATCATCCTGCCGCGGACGGAAGGCATGCCGGAGTGGCTCTACGAGGTCTTCGCCCACGAGATGTGTCACGCGCTGGCCGGGGTGAAGGGGCACACGGGCAAGGCCGATCCGTGCCACAACGAAGACGGCGGCGTGATCCGGGCGCACGCGGCCCAGGTAGACCTGACGAGCTTTAGGCCCCGCTAGGCAGGCGAGTCTTTTCGAACTAGCGGGGAGAAAGCTCGACGATGCCGCGGGCATTGTCGATGGTGACGCGGAAGTGATTCAGGAAGTCTCGCCCAAGGAGTCCCTGAGAGCTCGGGCGGCGCGTCTCCGACTCGTAGGAGACGACGCGCAGCGGACCCACACGCGCCCCGCCCACTTCGAGGCTCTCCAGGATGACTGCATAGGCGGATGACGAGCCCGTGACGCCCTGGAGCTGGATCCTCGGGGCGTCGCGATAGCTGACCCCGAGACCCATCAGCGCGGTGGGACTGACCATGGTCGCGTCCGCGCCCGTATCCAGCATCAGCTGCGCCAATCCCCGGCCATTGATCCGGACCGTCACCATGATGGGACGGCCAGGTGTGAACGCGATCCGCGTCACTCCCCCCACGACCTCCGCGAGGGCCGGTCCCGAGGGCGGTGCCGGGGCGTCCACGGCTCCGATGGCGCTGCTCCGGTCGCGGTAACGCTCGGGCACGCTCTCCGGTCCCTGCCCGAAGTGTGTCTCTCCCTGCGCGTCGGTCCATCGATAGAGCTGCGCGGAGACAGCTGATGCCAGCATGAAGGTGAGGGCGAGGGCGGCGAGGATCAAGCGGGCCGGCCGCCGCGTCGTGGGCACGGCGCTCTACCGGGGCGAGAGGGTGACGACGCCGGCCGTCGAGTCGATGTTGACGGTGAACTGATCGAGGAAATCGCGACCGAGTAGCCCGTCGCCGTTGCCAAACTCGATGTCGTGGGCGGCCACGCGCAGAGGGCCCGAGCGCGCGGCGCCCACCTCGATGCTCTGCACGGGAACGAAGAGGACATTGGCGGTGCCGGTGGCGCCCTTGACGGAGCCGCGCAGGCTGTCCTGCACGCCGATGCCCAGCCCGGCGAGGACGCGCGGATTGATCACGGTCACCGACGCGCCCGTGTCGAGCATGAGCTGGATCGATCCGCTGCCGTTGACCCTGGCCGTGACCATGATGGGCTTGCCGGGGGTGAAGGAGATGCGGGTGGCCTTGCTCGCCTCGGGCGAAGCCGACGTCGCGGTCGGAGCGGTCGCGGGGAGCTCCGGATATGCCAGGAGCTGGGCCCGCGAGCGATGCCGCTCCGGGACGCTGTCGAGACCCTGGGAATAGTGGGCGGCACCCTGGTCGTCCGTCCACCGGTACATCTGGGCCCATGCAGGGCTCCCCCAGCACAGAAGCGCCGCCGCGAGGGCGACCAGGAGGCCGAGCGTCTTGCTCAAGCTCATCACGAGCCGATTATAGCGTGGCGACCTCATTTTCAGGGGCGTTCAGGACAGGGGCGGGGCGCCCGGCTCCAGCGATTCCAGGCCGTCTCGTAGACCACCATCTCGTCCGCCCCCGCCACGGTGTTGCGCTCGAGCCGCACGCGATAGACGGGCGTGAAGCGGTCTCCGCGAGAGGCCAGCTCCGGGAACCACGCCGGGAAGATGATCAGGTAGTCGGGGCACGCGCGCTCGAGATACCTGAGCACGCCCTTCTCCCCTTCCCGACGGTAGGGAATGATGGCGGGCGTGACCAGTCCCATCACGTCCACGGCTTCTCGCCGTCCCAGGTACACGATGGCGCCGACATCGTTGAGAGCCAGCCGCGCGCCGGGGGGCGTGTGCTCGCTGACCCAGTGGCCGAGATGGACCTGCATCGCGTCGATGTTCTGCACGGCCCACGCGTAGCGCCCGGCCCCCGACCACAGCGGCACGACTGATGCCGCGAGGAACAAGACGACTATTGCCCGCCGTAACCACCCCTGATCCGAAGGAGACAAGGCCGTGACAGCGACGCAGATCGCGAGTGGGAGGAGTTGAATCGAATAGCGTCCCTCCTGAAAGGCGGGGCCGCGATAGGGCGCGAGGAGCGCCATGCCCAGGGGATGAAGCAGGAGGATCGAGGCAGGAAGGAGGGCAGATCGGCCATGGCGGCGCCAGAGCATCCAGAGGCCGGGAAGGATGAGGATGGGCAGGAGGACATCGACCGACACGAGCCAGGCCGCCCACTCCGCCTCGAATCGCCAGGGCCGCCCGAACAGGGTCTCGGCCACCGGCTCCCGGGTGCCCGCGAGCAGACCGACGAGCCCGCCCTCGATCTTGGCGGCGGCGGTCGCGGGAAGCGGCGTCCCCGCCGTCCAGAGATTGAACGCGATCCAGGGCGAAAGCACGGCGACGGGAATGCCGAGAGAGGCGAGGCTCCGCTTCAGGGTCAGCGGGCCGCCGAGCCAGAGCAAGGGCACGAGCAGCACCGACTCCGGGCGAGCGAGCGCGGCCGCGCCGATGAGGAGCCCGGCGAGCGTGACGCGGCCCGAGGCATGAGCGCAGAGCGCTCCCGTGACGAGGAGGGCGGCCAGCGTCACCTCCATCCCGGAGAGCGCTCCCCACGCCATCGGCGCGCTCAACGCTGTCGCGAGCCCGGCACCAAGCCCCAGGAGGGGCTCGCCCGTCCACTGCATGGCGAGCCGACGGGCCAGCCATGCACTGCCCACCGCGGCGGCCACGCCCGCGACCTTGACCCACGCGAGGTGAGCGCCCGCGATCGCGAAGAGCCCAGCGAGGAGGAGGGTCCAGAGGGGCGCCGTCGAGCCAGGGACGGAGACGCCGGGGTTGTAAGTGAACCCCCGTCCCTCGGCAAGATTGCGCGCGAACTGGAGATGGATCCACGAGTCGTCGAGGGGAAAGCCAGAGGCGCCCAGGGGTCCCGCGATCTGACGCTCGCGGAGAAGATAGAGGCCGAGGGCGGCGGCGAGCCCCGCCAGGATCAGCCCGGCGGCCGCGCGGCCCTTCAACGGGCGGGGCGAACGAAGCTGTAGCCCGCGTACTCCACGCGCCCCCGGCCGAGCGGCAAGACATAGAGGTATCGGCCATAGGGCAGCTGCACTTCCAGGAGTCCCGGCGGGCGCGGCTCTTCCGGGTCCCAGTGGTCCACGAACCACACGAGCTGTCGGACGCGCCGTGGCACCTCGATGGTCGAGCTGAGGGACAGGATCATGGTCGCCGACGACTGGGGCGCGTAGAAGCCGCGCGGCGGCTCGCCGACCTGCAGCTGGTAGATCGCGTACTCCGGCATGTAGAACATCGCGTGGCGGAGCCACGGGTAGGAGCGCCGGTTGCCGAGCTCCGTGACGAGCGCGGTGTCCGAGGGATCGTAGACGGCGCGGATGGTGTCGACGTAGGTCCGGATGACCGCTTCGTGCTCGCGCAGGGCCGCCGCTGTGCGACTCATGATCCAGTCGTGGGCCTCGTCCTTTGCGCGCCAGACCCACGCGTCGCCCGTGCGGTTGTTGAACTCGCGCGGCACGGGGCGCGCGCTCACGAAGAAGCCCGTGCTGACGACGCAGAGCGGGACGAGGGCGGCCGCCGTCAACCCCCAGCGCCAGTTGGGCCGGCGGAGCCGCTCCGAGCCCGCGGCCACCGCCTCGACGAGCACGCGGCTCAGGAGGATCACGAGCGCGGGGAGAAACGTCAGCACGTAGCCGGCCTGACCGAAGTGCACGAGCGTGTAGAACGCTGCGGGCGGAGCGACCCAGACGGCGAGGAACCATTCCGGGCGTCCCCAGCCTGCCCGGCGCAGGTAGAGGGGCAGGGCCGCGGCCGCCAGGGCCAGAGGGCCGAGACCGATCACCACCGAAGCCAGGACATAGCGAGCCTGCGCGAGGGTGACATCCAGCGAGCCGCCCAGCACCGAGGTGGGGAGAACCACGGATCCGTAGAGCTGGCTCGAGGCGCGCAAGTAGGCCTCGAGTCCTCCCGTCAGCCAGAGCATGGGCAGGAGCCAGGTCAGCACGGCGCCACCCATGACGAGCAGCCCCCGCCCGATCCTCCCGAGCCGGCGAATGCCCCGCTGTTCGAGTTGAGCGGCGGCCATCGGCCGGCGCGAGACGAGGTCTGAATTGATCGCGCAGGCGAGCCACAGGGGGAAGAGCAAGACGAGCACGGACTGGCGGATCCCGCCCACGAGGCCGAGGGCGAGGGCGCCCGCGTAGAGCTGACGCGTGTCCCCTCGAAGGGCGCCCCAGGTGAACCAGGCGACGAGCACGGCGCCGAAGGCTTCCCCCGCATACGTGAGACCGACGGACCCGTAGAACCAGAAGAGCGGGCTCACCGCGAGGAGCGCGGCGGCGGCGGCGGCCGTCACCCGATCGTAGAGCGCGCGCGCGAGCCAGTACACCATGAACGTCGTGGCTGCGCTGAAGAGCATGGCCAGGGTGACGTAGGCCATGTTGGGATCGCCGAGCGAGGCGTTGAGGAGGCGGCCGAGGGCGACATAGAGCAGGTACCCGGGAGGGTGGGGCTGGTGCTTGGCGACGTCGAACTCCCGGAGGGCGAGCGCGAACTGCACGGCGTCCCAGTTGTAGAGCATGCGCGCCCGGTACGGCCAGCGAGAGACGAGGGTGAGCGCGGCGAGCCCGCCGGCGATCCACGTGTCTCCGTGCCTCAGGAGGTGAGCGCGGGCGCCTTCGGCCCATGTCCGGGCCGGGCTCACGCGCGCCCCCAGACGCGATCCGCCGCTCCGAAGATGGCCGAGGAGTCGCCGAGCGAGGCGCGGGCGATGCGGAGATCGCGCGACATGAGGGTCGCGTGCGCGCGCACCTGACGCTCGATGGCTCCGATGAGCGCGGGCACCGCGGTCATGATCCCCCCGCCCAGGACGAGCAGCTCGGGATTGAGAAGAGTGACGTAGTTGGCGATGGCCGATCCCAGATACCGCTCGGCGTCGTCCCAGATCCGGCGCGCGAACTCGTCTCCCGCCGCGGCGGCGCGGGCCACGAGGGCGGCCGTCGCCCGCCTGGCGTCGCCGCCCGTGTCGTCCTTGAGACTGGTCGCCGTGCCGTCGACGAGCGCCGTCTCCACACGCCGCATGAATCCCTGGCCCGAGGCATAGGCCTCGACGCAGCCGCGCTGACCGCACACACAGGGTATGCCGTCCGGGACGATCTGGGTGTGACCGAGCTCGCCCGCGGCATTGCTCGCGCCCTTGAGGAGCAGGCCGTCCATCACCGCGCCCGAGCCGACTCCCGTGCCAACGAAGACGGCGATGAGGCTCTTGGTTCCCCGCCCCACCCCGAATCGGTACTCGCCCCAGGCCGCCGCGCGCACGTCGTTCTCTACGTAGGTGGGCAGACCGAACGCGGATTCGATCTCGTCACGAAGGGGGACATCGTCCCACTGGAGATTGGGCGCGAAGACGACGGCCTGGGTCACGGGATGAATCTGCCCGGCGGCGGCGATCCCGATGCCGGCCACCCGCGCGGGGTCGGTAGAGTCGAGCAGCCGGCTGATGACGCGCTTGAGATTGGCGAGGACACCGGACGCGCCCTTCCAGGCCTCGGTCTGCACTTCGAGGCGGCCGAGAAGCTCGCCCTCCCCGCTGAGGAGACCGCCGCGCAGCTTGCTCCCGCCGAGGTCGATGCCGACGGCACTCCGATCGGAGGACACGAGCAATCGCGCGGCGGTGTCTGAGTCGAGGGGCAGCGGTGCGATCAGACCTTCTTGTCTTCGTCCTTCTTCGCTGTGGACGGGGTCTCGTCCACCGGGTCCGTCACGCCCTTCTTGAACTCCTTCACGCTCGATCCGAGGGAACGGGCGAGTCCGGGCAGCTTATTGGCCCCGAAGAGGACCAGGATGATCACGAGAATGACCAGCAGCTCCTGCATTCCCAACCCAAACATGGCGCGGCTCCTTTCCTTTGCTAGAGCGCCCTTACCCTACGCGCCCGACCCCGCCTTGTCAACGCAGGCGGCTGAAAAAGGCCCATCTGCTTCGTTGTCGCCCTCGACTGCGTGCTCAACGTACAGAGAGTACGCCTCGCACGCAGCCTTCGGGCGACGCCTCGCATCTGGACCTTTTTGAGCCGCCTGCGGTGGCCCGGGGGCGTCAGGGGGTGCGGAGGACGCGACGCTCGCCCTGCCGGACGGTCACGCGCTGGGCGTCGAAGTACTCCATGAGGGGAATGGCGTACTTGCGGCTGATGCCTAGGAGATCCTTCACGTCGCCCGGCCCGATGTCCTTCTTGAGGTGGAGATGGGCCACCAGCTTGTCCTGGATCTCCTGGAGAGCCGCCGAGTGGAAGAAAATCGACTCCTTGACGCGCACGAGGCGCCGGTCGGCGATCAGGAGCTGGAAGAGCTGGTGCTTCTCGGTGCCCTTGACCCCGAGCCGGCCCAGGGCTTCCTCGGGGCTCGGGGGGGCGGCCCCCGCCCGGCGAAAATCGGCCTCGAGGCCGTCGACCACGCGCTGCTGGTCGGGGGTGAGGCGGATCTCGTGAGAGGCGAGCCGCATCTGGTCACGCTCGCTCCGCACGAGGCCCTCGGCCTCGAGGGTGGACACGAGCTGGGTGAAGACCTTCTCCTGCGCGTGCCCGGCGCGGCTCCGGAGCTCCTCCCGCGAGATCCCGCCACGCAGAGGGTTCTGGGCATGAAAGGCCTGGAGGAGTGACAATGTCTGCTCGCGCAGCCTCTGGCTCGCCTCGCGGTGCACGTACCACTCGCGATCCACGGGCGTGATCGCCTGCCCGCGCGAAAGCTCCTCGAGGAGCACGCGCAGCCGCTCGGGGCCGAAGGGCGTGCGGGCTCGGAGATCGGCCGCGCGCAGGCCGGCCGCGCCGGCCTGGCGGAGGTGCTCCTCGACGACCTGGGCGGCGGTGCCCCGCTCCAGCAGGCGCAGGTGGTCCAGGAGGGCGTCGCCTTTTCGCTTGAAGCGCGGCGGCGAGATGTCCAGCACGGTGCCGCCGCCGATGGTGACGATGGGCGAGTACGAGCGGATGACGTAGCGATCGCCGGGCAGCGCGCAGACGCGCCCCTCGAGTCGGAAGCGGCCGTAGGCGACGCTGCCCGGCTCGATCACCTGCGGGCCCACGAGCAGCACCCGCGCCATCACTTCCTGGGTGCCCACGTGAAAGCGCACCCGATCGCGCGTCTTGAGCGGCCGCGGCGCGTCGGCGAGGAGCTCGAGCGAAGCATCGACGAGGAGCGTGGGGAGGAGCGCTCCGGGCGGCGCCACGACGTCACCCCGCTCGAGAGACGCGCGCTCCACGCCCTGGAGGTTGACCGCGGTGCGCTGACCCGCCTGCGCACCCTCGACGGGCCGGCCATGCACCTGGAGCCCGCGGACCTTGGCCTGAAGGCCGCGGGGGAAGACTTCCGTCCGGTCGTCCACGCCGAGACGTCCCGCCATGAGGGTGCCCGTGACCACCGTGCCGAAGCCCTTCACGGTGAAGACACGGTCGATGGGCAGCCGCGCCGTCTGATCGGTGCCCCGCTCGGGAACGCGGGCCGCGAGCTCGGCGAGCGTCCGCCGCAGCTCGGGCAGCCCCTGCCCCGTCTTGACGGAGATGGGCACGATGGGGCAGCCCGCGAAGAAGGTATCCGCGAGGAGTCGCGTGACGTCGTCCTTGACCAGCTCGATCCAGTCGGGCTCGACGAGATCCGTCTTGGTGAGGGCGACCATGCCCGCCTTGATGCGCAGGAGCTGACAGATGGCGAGGTGCTCGCGCGTCTGGGGCATCACGCCCTCGTCGGCCGCGATGACGAGGAGCGCGAGATCGATGCCGCCCACCCCCGCCAGCATGTTCTTGACGAACCGCTCGTGGCCCGGCACGTCCACGATCTCGATGGTGAGGCCGTCCGGCTCTTCGAGGAAGGCGAAGCCGAGGTCGATCGTTATGCCTCGCGCCTTCTCCTCGGGCAGCCGGTCGGTATCGGTGCCGGTCAGCGCCTTGACGAGCGAGGTCTTGCCATGATCGATGTGCCCCGCGGTGCCTACGACCACATGCTTACTGGGGACACGGGCCCCGTCCATCATTGAGCTGCGGGGGCCCAGACATGGCCCCCGCACTCCCCCACATGCTTACTGGGGACACGGGCCCCGTCCATCATTGAGCTGCGGGGGCCCAGACATGGCCCCCGCACTCCCCCATCTTCGCGCCTGGGCTCGCCAGGCTCGCCATTTCAGCACTCACCGCTCTTGCCATGGCTAGAGCGACGCGAGGATAGCGGCGAGAGCGGGGACGTCGGCGGGAAGCACGGTCCGGAAGTCGAGAAGCAGCCGGTCATCGAGGAGGCGGCCGAGGACAGGCGGCCGCGCGGCCCGGAGCCGGTCGTCGAGATCCTCGGGGCGGCGCTCCGCGCTGCCGAGGGCGAGGGCGACCGTGGGCAGCTCCACCGTGGGCAGGGCGCCGCCTCCGACCTGCGAGGTCACGTCCACCAGCACCGCGCCCAGCCGTGACTGGACCTCGGCGGAGAGCCGACGCAGAAGCCCGCGCGCCCGCCGCCGGATCGCCACCGGCGACTCCGTCAGCATCCGCAGCGTCGGAATGGTCTCGAGCGCTTCTCCCGCTTCGTAGGCGTACAGCGTCGCCTCCAGCGCGGCCACCGTGAACTTGTCGATGCGGAGGGCGCGGTTGAGAGGGTTCCTGGCGAGCCGCTCGACGAGCTCGGCCCCGCCCACCACGATGCCGGCCTGGGGCCCGCCGAGGAGCTTGTCGCCGGAGAAGGAGACGATGTCCACGCCCGAGGCCACCACCTCGGGCACCGTCGGCTCGTACGGAAATCCATAGCGCCGGAGATCGACCAGGCAGCCCGAGCCCAGATCCTCCATCACGGGAATCCCGCGCTCGCGCCCGAGTTGGCTGAGCTCGCGGGACGACACGGCGGCCGTGAAGCCGACCACGCGGTAGTTGGACGTGTGCACCTTGAGAATGAGTCCCGTCTCGGGGCCGATGGCCTGGGCGTAGTCCTTGAGATGGGTGCGGTTCGTCGTGCCCACCTCGCGCAGCACGGCGCCCGAGCGGCGCATGATGTCCGGGATCCTGAACTCGCCGCCGATCTCGATCAGCTCGCCGCGCGAGACGATCACTTCCTTGCCGCGGGCCAGGCTCTCGAGGGCGAGCAAGACGGCCGAGGCGCAGTTGTTTACGACGAGGGAGGCGGGGGCGCCCGTCAGGCGCTGGAGGAGGCCGTCGACATGGGCATAGCGCGAGCCCCGCTCCTTCTGGCCGATGTCCATCTCGAGATTCGTGTAGCCGGCCGCCGCCGCGCGCAGCCGCTCCTGCGCGAGCGGCGAGAGCAGCGCGCGCCCGAGATTGGTGTGCAGGACCACGCCGGTGGCGTTGATGACTCGATCGAGCGAGAAGACGCCGCTCCGTGTCAGACGGTCGACCACACGCTCCGCGAGGGTCGAGGCTTCGGCGACGGAGGACGCGCCCTCGAGAACCCGCCGTCTCTCGGCCGCCAGCACCTCGCGCGCGGATTCAGTGACCCGCTGGCGCGGCATGGAGCGCAGATCAGGATGCGCGACCGCGCGCCCCACCAGCGCGTCCACGCCGGGCAGTCCGCGCAGCAGGGCCTGGGCCTTATCCGCCCGCGGCAAGCTCGGTCTCCACTCGCGCGCGCACCCGCGCGATCACTTCGCGGGCCTCGTGGCGGATGGCCTCCGTCCCCGCGCGGCGCGCCTCGGACTGCAGGAGGCGACGCACGGCCTCCTCCGTCAGGCCCGCCCACAGCTCGTCGAGGTCGCGGGCCGAGAAGCCCTGGCCCTTGAGGGCGCGCGACCACTCGCGCGCCAGCTCCTGCACGAGTCGATCGCGCTCGGTGGCCAGGCGCCGCGCGCGCTTGACCAGCTCCGGCAGCTTGGGGGGCATGGGCTACTCCCTCACGTAGCGACGCACGGAGTCCACGAGATTCGGCTCCCAGCGCGTGGTGGAGACGCATTCGAGACCCGGCTCCATCCGGAGCTTGCCGGGCTGGCCGAGGCGAAGGGTGCGCATCTTGCTGTTGATCTGAATGTCGGTGGTGGCGCCGCTGGGCCGCACGAACACCGTGAAGGCGGCCAGGGCCTCGCCCTCGAGCGGCGACTCGCCCTTGCGGCCACAGTCGGCGTAGATGCCGATGGGGGAAACGAAATCGTCCGACGCGATCACGCCCGAATCCTTGGCAACCACACGCAGGGGGACATTGTCGAAGGCCAGTGCCCGGATGAGGGCGCCCCAGGTCCGGTCGTATGAGGCCGCGACCTGGTCACGGTACGGCGGCGGCTGGAGGGGCGAGATATACGAGGCGCAGCCGCCCGGGCCGCTGAGCCCGACGAGGACGATTGCCAGGACCGCCGTGTGAGGCCTCCGCATGACCGCATTTTACCCCGGGTGATGGTCGATCCCGCGATAGGCACGGATGAAGCGGCGGATACGCGACTCATCGACCTCGTCGAAGGCGTCGAGACGGGTCCATGCCGTGAGCACTATGCGCGTTTTCATGCCTGGATAGGGGGCGAGAATGACCTGCCGATCGTAGCTCGACACGATGGCCGTGAGCTTGGCCACGAGGTCGGGACAACCCTGGGGACAGTGATACTGGACCATGACGCCGCCGTCCTCGAGATTGTGGACCTGGAGCTGGCGCGGGACGGGCTCGGTATGGATGCCCCACGGCGCGATGTAAGGCATGTGGGGCCCCGAGGTGGGCGGATCCGAGTTGTACGGCGGGATGGCCTCGCTGAAAGTCTGGACGTGGCGGTTGCCCTGATCGGGAAATCGCTGGCCGGGAAGATCGGCGGCCGCGCGATACACGTACACGCCCACCACGATGGCGGCGAGGAGGGCGATCCCGCCGCCGAGAAACCAGGGGGCGCTCCGGCGGCGACGCCCGACCGTGTCCTGGGCCTTGGGGTGTCGCGGTTCCTTGGTCATGGCTGTGACCTGCGATCGAAGGGCTGGCGGAAGCGTGTGGGAGTCGAACCCACCTCCGACTTGTCTAGAGCCGGACGCCGGATTTGAAGTCCGGGGCGTGCACCGGCGCCGCAAACGCTTCCATGGAGCTGACCCTGCGCCAGATCGGCACAGGGAGTGTACCATCGCCCCGCGCTCGCGGGCACTGGGTGTCCTCCTTCGAGGGGATATACTCGAGCGCATGGCGCCATCTGACGAATCGAGCGCGTATCTCGCCCCCGCGGCATTCGTGGACAGCGACGACGCGCGGGTGATCGCCTGGAGCCGCCAGGTTTGTGGAGACGGGCTGGACGAGACCCAACGCGCCGTCCATCTCTACTACGCGGTCCGTGACGACATCACCTACACGCCGTACGCGGATTTCCGCTCGCCCGAGACCTACCGGGCAAGCGCATGCCTGGCGCGCGGGGCGGGCTTCTGCGTGGCCAAGGCGGCCCTCCTGGCCGCGGGGGCACGCGCGGCGGGCATCCCGGCCCGTCTCGGCTTCGGGGACGTGCGTAACCACCTCTGCACGCCGCGGCTGCGTAGGCTGGTTGGTGGCGACGTCTTCTACTACCACGGCTATACGGAATTCTCGCTCGGAGGACGATGGGTCAAGGCGACCCCGGCCTTCGACCGCGCGCTCTGCGAGCGCTTCGGCGTTCGCCCGCTCGAGTTCGACGGGCTTGCCGACTCCCTCTTCCATCCCTACGACGCGAGCGGCCGGCGGCACATGGAATACGTGGGCGAGCGAAGCCCGCGCGCCGATGTTCCCGTGGCCGAGATCATGGCGACCTTCGAGCGGGCCTACCCGGGCCTCATGAGCGAAGGCGCAACGATACCGGTCAAGCGGTTCCGCGACGAGGCCGAGCCGCAGCGCTGACGCCCCCGCCCACCTTCTCGAACACGCGCCGGCAATTCCCCCCGAGCATCTTCGCGACCTCCTCCTTGCCGTAACCGCGATCGAGGAGAGCCTGCGCGAGAGAGGGCCAGCGATCGTAGCTCGTGAAGATCGCGCCGGGGCCGATGCCGTCCATGTCGGTGCCGATGCCGACATGCTCGATGCCGACGGCCTCGACGAGCCGGGAGATGTGGTCGACGTAGGCGGGGATGTAGTCGCCGCGGTATCCCCTGACATACGGCATGGCGCCGATGACCCCGCCCGTGCGCGCGATCAACCGTGCGTGCTCAACGGTGATGAAGCGCGCCCAGCCGCTGCCGTCCTGAATATTGGAGTGGGAGAGGATGACCGGCTGCGTGGTCGTCTCGGCCACCCCGCGCACGACGTCCAGGGTCGCGTGGGCGACATCGACCACGATGCCGAGACGATTCATCTCGCGCACTGCGGCGCGGCCGAACGGAGTGAGCCCACCGTGCACGGGCGCTTCGGTCTGGATGTCGCCGAGCTCGTTCACCCGGTAGTGGACGAGCTGGAGGGAGCGGATTCCCTTGTCGAAGGCCTCCTGCACGCGCTCCACCCTGCCCTCGAGAAAGTCGCACCCCTCGACGGCGAGGATGCCGCGCACGGGCGCGGAGGCGGGCACGCCGAGCTCCTCGGCGCGCAGCACGAGGGGCATCCCCGCACCCGCGCTCCAGGTCCGCAGCAGGTCCATCTGGCGCCACATGGAGGCATAGAGCTCGCCGGGCTGGGGCTGGCGCGTTGCCCGCAGACCGCCGCTGGCACTCCTGGCGATGACGGGCGCGTCCGAGGTGGCCGTGAGGCTGATCACCTTCACGAGTCCGGCCTCCGCGCTCCGGCGGTGCCCCGCCAGGGTGTCGGAGGCCGTGCTCGAGAACAGCCCAGGATGCGAGTGGAGATCGAACGAGAGTGTGGTTTCCAGCAGGTCTCGCGTCGGCCCCGGTGGTGGCGGGAGCGCGCGGGCGGCGCAGGCCGCGGCCAGCACGGGCGTGGCGGCGGCGGCGAGAAAGCCCCGCCGGCTCAGCCGACCAGACGGCGGCTCATCTTCGCCCGCGCGAGCGAGCGCAAGCAGTCGCGTCCACGAATCGAAGCAGCTCGCCCTGCACATGCGTCCATCCTTCTCCGCGACGGCGACCGCGCCTCGCGAGCTCTCCTGATTCTACTCGGATCGTGTGATGGCGAGCGTGGCCCCTGCGAGGAGCGCCCCGGCCGCGGCCAGCGAGGGCACGACGAGGGTCCCGGTGGCGTCGTAGACGATGCCGGCGAACACGGGGCCGACGATCTGGCCGAAGCCGAAGGCGGCCGTCATCATCGCGAGAGTGCTTCGTGGATCCCCCGGGGCGATCCGGCGGGCCCAGGTGAGGCCGAGGGCGGTGATCCCCATGAAGGTGGCTCCGAGGAGCGCGGCGGCGAGGAGAATGCCGGTCGGGCGAACCCATAGCGCGCTGGCCGCGACGCCGACGGCTTCCAGGATGCACGCGAGGGCAAACGATCGCGAGATCCCGACCCGGCCCTCCACGGCCGTCCACACGCCGACAGACGGCGCCGCGGTCAATCCGACGAGGAGCCAGACGAATGCCTCCAGGGCCCGCACCTGGGGCGAGGCGCGCACGATGGCAACGAGAAACGTCGCCGTGATGATGTAACCGAAGCCGAAGAGGCCATAGGCCGTGACGAGGGTTGCAAGAGACGGCGCCGGCCTGCCAGAGGCCGAGGGTGCGGGCGCCGTGACGTCGCCTCGATCCGGAATGAGCGCGGCGACGATCCCGACCGCGACGAGGGACGTGAGACCCGCGGCGAGCCAGGCCGTGCGCCAGCCCCCCGAGAGAAAGACGACCATGGCGGAGACCGCGATGCCCGTGCCGACGCCGGCAAAATGCACCGCCGACAGGCCAGGTCGACCTCCACGACCGATCCGGTCGAGCACGAGCGCCGAGGAATACACGAGTCCGAAGGCGCTCGCCACACCACCCGCGAAACGCAGGAGGAGGAAGGCGGGACTCCAGGATGTCACGGCCATGGAGGCCGTGGTGAGCGCGCTGACCAGGAGGGCGACGAGGAGCCAGCGGCGGCGGGAGCCGGGCAGGCCGGGCATGGCGGCCACGAGCGCGCCGGCAAGGTAGCCGGCGTTGTTCGCGGAGGCGAGGAGACCCGCCGCGCTCCTGGTCATCCCAAGATCCTCGACCATGAGGGGCAGGATCGGCGTGTAGACGAATCGCCCGATGCCGACAGCCGCGGCCATGGCCGCCAGGCCTCCGAGGGCGAGCGCGAGCAGCCGATTCGGTGCGGCCGCTGGAGACGGACGAGCGCCGATGTCGTGGTCCTCGTTGTGACGTCAACCCGCGTATGGCGCGCGGGTCATGAGGCGGTGTTCGGGGGGGTGTTGGGGGTCGCGGGGCGGATCGCGGGGGAGCGAGGGTGAGCGGAGGGACGGAACGGGTAGGCGAGCTGCCGAGCATAGTTCTCGGGGACAGGATCGCCCTCCAGGCCGTAGCGGGCGGGCCACCGGTTGCCGGGCAGATGGAAGGTCCCGAAGACGAGATCGATCACGGGCAAGTGCACGGCGAAATTCTTGTCCACCGCTTCGGACTCGGCGCTGTGGTGCCAGTGGTGGAACTGCGGCGTGGCGAGCACCCACCGTAAGGGACCGAAGCGGAAATTCACGTTCGCGTGGATCAAGATGGCCTGGAAGGACACGAAGACCAGGTACGCGTAGGTGGGGCCCGTGGCGAATCCAAGCACGTAGACGGGCACGAAGCCCACGGCGCGCGTGACCACGATGTCCACGAGGTGCAGCCGCGAGGCGGCGAGCCAGTCGAGACACTGCGCCGAATGGTGCACTTGGTGGAAGCGCCAGAGCCAGGGCACGGCATGAAAGAGGCGATGGGTCGTGTACTGGGTGAGATCGGCGATGACGAGGATCTCGGCGAACTGAAGGAGCACGGGCTGGCCGGCAATCGCGGACTGCAGGGTCGGACTGACGGCCCAGCGAAAGAACACGGCGGCAGGCACGAGGGTGAGAAGCACGGTCGCCTGGACGAGAAGGTGACTGACCCCGAAATGGGCGAGGTCCGTGGTCCATCCCTTGCGGAAGACCCTCTGGGCGGGCAGCCGCGCGAAGAGATGCTCGAGGGGCACGAAGACGGTGGCGAGGATGAGGAGATTCAGGAGAAACCAGTCGAGGCCGAGATGATCTGACGCCCGCACGGGAGTGCTGACCTCGACCTGTGAGCCGCCCATCAGCGTGGCCAGCCCGGCCAGGCCGATACCGGTGAGCCCGAGCGCCTTGCGGCGCTTGAGGAGGAGGCTGGCCGCGCCGCAGAGGAAGGCGGCCAGGAGTCCCGCCTTGATGAGACCTCGGATGAGGGTCATGTCGTAGATCTCGCGCAGCTCGGGCGTCGTCAGCACGGAGGGAAACCAGAGACAGAGCACGGCGGCGAGTCCGGCCGCGCCCAGGAGTACCGAGAGCACGCCCGTGATCCAGCCGAGAGGTCCGAGCCATCGTGACCGCGAACGCGGTCGAGCGCTCGGGAGAAACGGCATGCTCCATCATAGCAGGGCGGGCCACATGGTAGGCTGCCCGGAGATGAACCGGATGGTGTGCCTGGTGTGGCCTGCGATGCTTGTCGTTCTCGCCCTGTCCTCGCGCGCGGAAGCGCCGCCACCCCTGACGGAGGGCCCTTCCGCGGCCGAGCAGGAATTCATCGCGCGACACTGGCGGCGGCCCATTCCCCCCCAGGGCCCGCCTCCCGCTCGCTTCTCGCCCATCGAGCGATCACTGCAGCCGGAGGCCTGCGGAGCCTGCCATCCCGTGCAGTTCGCGGACTGGCAGGGTTCGATACACGCCCGGAGCATGGGGCCGGGCATCGCCGGCCAGCTCGTCGACCTGGTGAAGACCGATCCCCGCTCGGCGCGTTCGTGCGCGACCTGTCACGCCCCGATTGCCGAGCAGCGGCCCGAGCTCCTCGAAGGAGGCGGCTGGATTGCCAATCCCGACTTCGATCCCGCCCTCCAGGCGCGCGGCGTCGTTTGCGCGAGCTGCCACGTCCGCGAGCATCAGCGCTTCGGGCCGCCGCGTCGCGACGGCTCCACGGCCAGCCGGGCGCCCCGCGCGAGCCTTCCCCACAATGGACTGACGCGGACCACGGCTTTCCTGCGCTCGGAGTTCTGTGCGAGCTGCCATCAGTTCGCGCCCGACGGTCTGGCCCTGGCGGGCAAGCCGCTCGAGAATACGTACGAGGAGTGGCGCGGGAGTCCGGCGGCGCGCCGGGGACTCCAGTGTCAGAGCTGTCACATGCCCGATCGCCGGCATCTCTGGCGTGGCATCCACGACGCCGACATGGTCCGCTCGGGACTGGACATCGTCCTGCGCGCAGCGCGGCCGCGCTACCGCTCGGGCGATATCGCCCGGGCGACGCTCACCATCACGACCCCGCGCGTTGGCCACGCCTTCCCGACCTACGTCACGCCCGCCGTGCTCGTCCGCGCGGAGCTGATCGATTCCGACGGCCGGGCCGTGCCCGGCAGTCTCGAGGAGCGCCTCATCGGCCGCCAGGTCCCGCTCGATCTCTCGCGGGAGATCGCGGACACGCGCATCCCTCCGGGCGGTCGCTTCAGGCTCGACTACGCTCGGCAGCTCCCGGCGAGCGGTCTCAGGCTGCGCGTCACCGTTACCGTGCTACCGGACGAGTTCTACACGCGCTTCTTCGAGACGATGCTGTCGGCGGGCGCGGGAGGAGGGGACGACCAGATCCGGCTCGCCCTGGAGGCGACGCGCCGCTCCGCCTATACGCTCTACGAGAAGGAGCTGGCGTTGAGCTAGAGGAACGGCTGCACTATCTCGCCGGCCCTCCCGGGGCGGGCGTGGAATCCTCGGGCGCAAGATCCCCCATGTCGGGCTCGAGCTGGAGAGTGTCGGCGATCTTCGTATAGCTCGAAAACATCTGCGTCACCCCGACGATCTCCATGACTCCCCGCGGGCCGACTCCGAGGCGACGCATCTCGCCCAGGTGAAAGGCCGTCCCGGTTTCCGAGCGCGTGGTCAGCGAGACGGCGAAAGCGAGCGCCTCCTTGACCCGGCGCGAGAGGCGATTGTCCGCATAGGCGCGTCGCGCGGCCGCCCACACGTCTGCGGCATAGCCGGGGTCATGGGCAATCAGCCGGAAGGCTGGCGGCACGTCGGGCGACTCGTAGAAAGCGCGGATCTCGGCGAAGAGGGCGCGCGTTTCGGGCGGCGCGTCCGCGTCTTCGACCATGCCGAGGGCGCCGAGTGCATCCGCGGCCACATTGAGCGCGTTGGTGATCCCGACCACCTGCGCTGCCTCGTACCAGACCGCGTCTCCCGTCATTCCCTGCAGCTTCCCGGCTGCAGTGTGCGCGGTGACTCAGTATTCGCAGGCGCTGGCGCCGCTGACTGCGGCGGCGACCATCTCCTTTTCCGCCCGCGTGAACTCTCCCGGGCTCATGGCGCGCTTCATGGCGCGGCCGTGCGGCCCGCCGAACTCGGGGTCCCAGGCCATCACTCGGCTCATGGCGGGCGGCTGGCCGAAGTCGTGATTGAACCACGCTTTCGAGAGCTCGAAGAGCCTCTGGGCCTCGGGGGGATACTCGGCTGCGTCTCTCAGTCTGACCGTCGGCATGGCATCCTCCTGGCAGGCTGCTGAAAAGGCCCCATCTGCGGGAGTGCGGCGCCCTCGGTCGCACGCTCAACGAACAGAGAGTACGCCTCGCGTGCGGATCTGCTCAGTCCTCGTCTCACGACGCCTAAGATCCGCCGCTCAACTCGAACGACGGGGCGCCGCCTCGCATCTGGGGCCTTTTGAGCAGCCTGCGAGGGTCGGACCGAGAGAATCAAAGGCCTCCGGCCAGGGGGGGAAACATGGCGACGACGTCACCGGGAGCAAGGACCTGGTCCGGCGGGGCGTCGTGTCCGTTCACCACGGTAAGACATGGGAGATCGTCGGGAATATGAAGGGCGGCCTGAACCTGCGCCACCGTGCTGCCATCCGGCAGCTCGAGGAAAGCTTGGTCGCCAACGGCGTCCGGCGGCAAATAGGGCTGGAGCGTGGCGAAGAGCTGGACCTCGACCTTCACGGTCCGGGGCTAGTCGAGGGGAGAGGCGGCGGCGATGCGGAGCCGGTCGCCGGGCCGAATACGCGCGGCTTCATTGAGATCATTCCGCCGGGCCAGCTCGGCCGCAGAGAGGCCATACCGCCTGGCGATGCCCCTCATCGTCTCGCGAGGCTTCACGACGTGGACGTCCGATACGCCGGGCCGGCCATGGCTCGCGAGCGCTCGCTCACGCAGGCGAGCTTCGGTAAAGCGCTGCGCGCCGCCCGAGGGAAATTTCAGCAAGTACGCTCCGCCCGGCGGCGTCTGCTTCAACCGGAGCTCGGAGTTGAGCTCCTCGAGCTCATCCGCGCTGACCCCGGCAAGGGCGGCAACATGCTTGAGGGTGGTGACCGCGGGGACGGGCGCCTGCTCGTAGGCCAGCGGCTCGGCGAAGGCGGCCACGAAACCATACCTCTCGGGCTCGCGTCCGATGAGGGTCGCGGCCTGGATGGCCGGAACGAAGTTCTTGGTCTCCTCGCGGAGCACGCTCCCGCGCGTGAGATCCCAGAAGTCCCTCGTCTTCAGCGCCTTCATGGCGCGGATTACCTTCATCTCGCCGGCGTTGTAGGCAGCCTTGGCGAGCTCCCAGGAGCCGAACATCGCGTGGAGGTCGCGGAGATAGCTGGCCGCCGCCACCGTGGATTTCTCCGGATCGAGACGCTCGTCAACCCAACGGTCGACACGGAGACCGTAGCGGCGCGCCGTCGGCGCCATGAACTGCCAGAGACCTTTGGCCCCCGCCCGGGAAACGGCCACCGGGTTGAATCCGCTCTCGATCATGGCGGTGAACATGAGGTCCTCGGGCAGTCCCTTGCTGCGAAGGACACCCTGGATCATCTCGGCATATCGGCCCGAACGTCCGAGCCAGCGCTCGACGAGGGCCCGCCGATACCCCGTCTGATACTCCTCGAGGAAGCGCCGGACCTCGGCGTTGTCCCGTATGAGCAGGGTCGGAGGGGCATTCTGGAGGCCAGGTTCGCTGAATGACCAGGCCCGGGGCTCGTCAGAGGAATACAGATCGGCGCCAAGACCCGGCTGGGTCGGGTCGGGCGCTTGAGATTGCAAGGCGCTCTCCGCGGCCGAGGCGAAGGAAGTCTCCCCTTGGGGAGGCTCGAAGGCCCTGGCCTCGATGGGGGGAGCGCCAGCCGGTCTCAGAGGAGGGAAGCCTTCCTCCGCCCCGGCCGGTCCCGGGAGCCCGAGACTGGTCAGGCAGAGCAGAGACAGAACGCTCAGCCTGGATCGATGGTCGAAGGACATTGGGGGGGGACTTGAAGAGTTTTACCACGGTCAGACAAACGGGGTCAACCCTACTTGAAGCGAAAGAACCCAGATAATTCTTGACAGGCCCTCGGGGCTGCCCATATCGTAACCACGCGCAAACTAAGCTGGATTTGACGTGGAGTCAGAGGAAACGCCGAAAGGAGGTGACAACCACATGAAAAAGATCATCGCCATTGTGATGGGCATTGCCTTCGCTTTCGGCACCGCTGGCTTTGCCGCAGCTCAGGCCCCGGCCCCCAA
>Ga0209689_1000097_pt1 | contig 47265 bp, 39 predicted proteins | sample GraSoiAngelo_149_FD_187119 | JGI IMG/M metagenome (GOLD analysis project Ga0209689, IMG submission 187119) | Grasslands soil microbial communities from the Angelo Coastal Reserve, California, USA - 14_1009_09_30cm (SPAdes) (version 2) | ecosystem: Environmental > Terrestrial > Soil > Grasslands ... | reverse complement strand
TTCGCCGAGGCGACCGTCATCGGCCGTCACTTCCCCGCGGCGTTCAACCTCGCCGCGAAAGGCGAGGTGAAAGCGGGCCACTGGGTGCTCGTGATGGGCGCCGCCGGTGGCCTGGGGAGCGCGGGCGTGCAGGTCGCCTCGCATCTGGGCGCGAACGTCATCGCCGCCGCCGGATCGGACGAGCGCGTCGCGGCCGCGGTCGCGCTCGGCGCGCGGGCGGGCGTGAACTACCGGCGGCAGGACCTCACGGAAGAGGTGCGGCGCATCACGGGTGGCCGCGGCGTGGACGTGGTGTTCGAGAACATCTCCGACGCCGGGCTCTGGCCCAAGGCCTTCGCGAGCCTCGCGCCGCACGGCCGGCTCGTCACGATGGGAAGCCACGGCGGCGGACAGGTCACGCTCGACGTGGCGCGGCTCTACCTCAACCGGCTGCGGATCATCGGCGCCGCGGGAGCGAATCGGCGCGACATCGAGCGCGCGCTGCGAGACGCGGCGGGCGGGACCTTCCGGCCGCTTATCGACCGCGTCATGCCGCTCGGCGCCGCGGCGGAGGCGCACCGGCTCCTCGAGGACGGCGCCACGCTCGGGAAGGTGATCCTCGACCCGACGCGCTAAGCGAGCCCGAACAGCTTCTTCGCGTTCTCCAGCATGATCTTCGGCCGCACCTCCGGCTTGAGCGGCAGCGCCGCGAATTCCTCGAGCCAGCGCTCGACCTTGATCGCCGGCCAGTCCGACCCGAAGAGCACGCGGTCCTGGAGGATCGAGTTCGCGTACTGGACGAGCTGCTCCGGGAAGTACTTGGGCGCCCAGCCCGAGAGGTCGAGGTACACGTTCGACTTGTGGCGCGCCATCGCGAGCGCCTCGTCCTGCCACGGCCACGCCGGATGGGCCGCGATGATCCGCAGGTCCGGGAAGTCGGCCGCGACGTCGTCGAGATACGGGATGGGCCGCGTGTACTTGAGCTTGAACCCGAGCCCTCCCGGCGTCCCGGCGCCCGCGCCCATCATCCCGGTGTGGAAGAGCACCACGAGGCCGCGCTTGGCGGCCTCCTCCCAGAGCGGGTAGAAGCGCTCGTCGTTCGGGTAGAACGCCTGCCGTCCGGGATTGAGCTCGCCGATGCCGCGCAGGCCGAGCTCCTCGTGCATCCGGCGGATCTCGTCCTGCGCGATCTTCCCCTGATGCGGGTCGATCGCGCCGAAGCCGATGAAGACGTCCGGGTGCTTGCGCACGGCGGCGGCGACGCGGTCGTTCGGCACGGGCGTGATGCCCGACGTCGTCACGTCGGTCGAGTTCATGAGGACGGCCATCATCTTCCGGGCGCGGTACTGGTCCGCGAGGTCGTCGAGGGAGACCGGCGTGTTCTCGCGACCGAAGTACGCCGCCATCTGCTCGGCGCGGCGTCCCGAGGCCTTGATCCACTCCTCGTCCTTCGGATGCACGTGGACGTCGATCGCGACGAGGTCCGTCGCGCTCACGAGATCGCGCCCGCCTCACGCAGCCGCGCGACCTCACTCTCGTCGTAGCCGAGCTCGGCGAGCACCGCGGTCGTGTGCTCGCCCAGATCCGGCGGGGGCAGCCCCGGCTCGCCGGGCGTCGCCGCGAACGCGACCGGGAAGCCCACGAGCCGCCGCGCGCGGTCGCCCGAGCCGAAGGTGCGCACCATCCCGATGTGCCGGGCTTGCGGGTCGGCGACCGCCTCCGCGATGTCGTTGATCGGCGCGGCGGGGACGTCGCACCGCTCGAGGCGCGCGAGCCACTCGGCGCGGTCGCGTGTGCGAAAGGTCTCCTCGAGCGTCGCGCGCAGCGCGTCGTACCTCTTCACGCGGTCGGCCTTGGTCGCAAACCGCGCGTCCGCGAGCAGATCCGGGCGCTCGACCGCCTCGGTGAGCGCCTCCCAGAACTTCGGCGGCGACGACAGGTGGATGGCGAACGGCTTGCCGTCCCTCGCGACGAACGCGTACGACTGCGAGCGTCGCGGGCGCGAGCGGAGGTCCGAGACCTCGCCGAGCAGGAGGTAGTTCGCGAGAGGCTCGGTGAGGAACGCCATGCTCGCCGACAGCATGCTCACCTCGATCCGCTGCCCCTTCCCCGTCCGCGCCCGCGCCGCGAGCGCCGCGAGGATGCCGTACGCGGCGTAGAGCCCGGTGAGCTGGTCTGACATGGGCGGGCCGATCGGCTCGGGATCGTCGAGGTCCGTGAGCACGCTCCACAGGCCCGAGAGGGCCTGCCCGATCGCGTCATAGATAGGACGGTGGGACGCCGGGCCGCTCGAGCCGACCCCGGTCATCGCGCAGTAGACGAGGCGCGGGTTCGCCTCGCGGAGCGTCGCGTCCCCGATCCCCATCCGCTCCGCGGTCCCGGGGCGGAAGTTCTCGACGACGACGTCGGCCCGCTTCGCGAGCGCGAGGTAGGTCCGGCGCGCGAGGTCGTTGCGCAGGTCGAGCGTGACGCTCTTCTTGCCGCGGTTGTACGCGGCGAACTGGGGTCGCTCCCCGCCCTGGCGCTCGCCCCAGCCGCGGAACGGGTCGCCGGTCCCCGGCGGCTCGACCTTGATCACCTCGGCACCGAGGTCGGCGAGGAGCATCGCGGCGTACGGTCCGCTGATGAAGCTCGCGACCTCGAGGACGCGCACGTCATCGAGCGGCCCGGGCATGCGTCCTCCCCCTCGAAGATGCGCGGCTAGTGTATGGACGCTCCCGTGGACCGTTTGCGCGTCATCGCGTTCTCGCGTCCCGCCGCCTTCGTCGTCGCCGAGGGCGAAGGGTTTTTCGCGGACGAGTCGCTCGCGGTCGAGCACACGCAGGCTCGCGGCTCGGCGCCGCAGCTCGACGCGCTCGTACGCGGCGACTTCGATCTCGCCCACACGGCCGCGGACAACATCGTCATGCGCGTCGACCGCGACGGCGCCGACCTCGCGGTCGTCTGCGTCGCCGAGCTCGGCGTGGCGCAGCGGCTGGTCGTGCGGCCCGAGATCGCGAGTATCGGGGAGCTCCGCGGCAAGGATCTCGGCGTCGACGCGATCGAGAGCGGCTACGCGACCCTCCTGTACGACATCCTCGGTCGTCGCGGCGTGGCGCGCGGGTCATACCGCCCGGTCGCCGTCGGCGGCACGGCGCAGCGGCTGGACGCGCTCCTCGCGGGCTCGATCGCCGGCGCGATGCTCGCTCCGCCGCACGATCTTCGCGCGCTTGCCGAGGGCGCGCGCGTCCTCGCGTCGGCTGCGGACGATTTCCCGGGCTATCCCGGTGTCACCGTCGCGGCGCGCCGAAGCTGGGCGCGGGACCACCACGACCTCGTGACGCGCTACTGCCGCGCGCTCCTTGCGGGCGCGCGCTGGGCCGCCGACCGCGCGAATCGCGAGCGGGTCATCGAGCTTCTCGGCCCGGAGGCGGGCTCGCCAAACGCCGCGGTCGCGATGTATGAGGCCGAGGACCGCGCACGTGAGGTCGCGGCGCCGACGCTCGCGCAGGCGCATGCCGCGATGGCGCGCGTCGTCGAGCTGCGGCATCCAGGACGGCCGCCGGAGGTCGAGCGCTATTTCGATCCGTCGTTCACCGCCGCGGCGGATCCCGCGCTCGCCTGAGCTAGGTGCCGAAGTCGGGCCTGCCGAACGGGCGGAGCTGTTTCGCGTAGTCGTCCTGCAGCTCGCGGTGGGAGGCGTAGCGCTCCTCGAGCAGCGGGATCATGAGCGTCCAGAGGATGAAGGGATGCGCGCCCATCGCGTACAGGCGCAGATGGTCGCGCGCCGCGAGCGCCGCGCGCTCCTCGTCGCTGAAAGCGTGGCCGCTCGTGAGCTCAGGGCCGAGCGCGTGCGCCTCGGTCCGTTCCCAGTCCGCGACGCAGCGCGCAGGCTCCTTCGCGTAGCGCGCGAGCCACGCGGGGTCGCGATCGACGCGGTAGAGGAACTTGTCGACGAGGTACCGGCTCACGACGCGCTCAGCGCGTGTCCACCCCGCGGTCGATGGCGCTCTTCACGAACGACTCGTCGAGGATCTTGCTCACGTCGAACGTCCGCACCTTCTCGTTCGTCCTGCCGAGCGTTTGGATGACGTCGCCGAACTGATCGGCGCGGACGTACGGAGCGCTCGGGATCACCGTCCCGACGTAGTGGTCGTACGTCGCGTTGAGCGCGCTGGTGTCCGTCACCTTGAGATACGTCTTGAGCACGTCGAGCGCGAACGGGCGGTCCTTCTTCTCCCTGGCGATGGCCTCGACGATGGCGTCGACGTAGCGCTGCGTGACGTCACGGTTCCCGTTCACGAAGGCGCGCGTGGCGGCGATGGTGGTGTTCGCCGTCGAGAGGTGCAGGTCGGCGAGGTTCGCGATCACATGGAAGCCCTTCGGCTCGAGGGCGAGCTGGTCGGGCGGCTGCGACAGCGTCGCCTGTACGGCGCCGCTCGCGAGCGCGGCCGTGGCGTTCGCGACCGAGCCGGTCGCGATGATCGCGACGTCGTCGTCAGGCTTGAGGCCGAGCCGCGGCAGGAGGACGCGCGCGGCGATGTCGTACGAACCGCCGATCCCCGCGATCGCGAGCTTCTTACCCTTCAGGTCCTCCGGCTTCTTGATGTCGGGCGCGACGATGAGCACGTACGGCCAGACTGGCACCGTTCCGCCGACGATGACGAGGTCCGCGCCGCCCGCCGCGGCGGAGACGACCTCGGAGCCCCCGATGTGCGCGAATTTCACATCCCCTGTGAGGAGCGCGGGGATCCCCTTGGAGCTCTCGACGAGCGTGAGCTCCACGTCGAGGCCGTGCCTCGCGAAGATGCCGGCCTCCTTCGCCACCCAGAGCGGGAGATTGCTCGCGATGACGTTGCTGTACGAGGCACTGACCTTGACCGGAGCGGGAGTTGCGCTCGCCGCGGGGGGTGCCGCGGGCGTCGGCGCACCGCCGCACGCCGTAAGGAGGAGGCTCGCGACGAGTCCGGCGGAGAGAGCTCGCTGCATCTTCACCCCCTTTGCGGGCCGGCGCAGATCGCGCACGACTCTACCTCGCCGTGGCCGGCGACTCCCAGGCGAAGTACGCCTGTGTCGACCCGTTGCGCCGCAGGCCCTCGGCATGGGTCGGGCGCTCGTCGCTTGCGACGCCCAGGAGCAGGAGATAGTTCAGGTACCCGTGCGAGACGTTGCCCGCGTTCACGAGGCGCTCGTAGGTGCATTCGCGCGCGGCGGCGTCGGCGTTGGCGTTCGCGATCCAGGCGACCGCGCGCTCGTCGAACTCCGCGTCCATCGGACGCGGCACGAACTGCAGCGGCCCGCCCACCTCGAGCGAAAGGTTGCCGCTGCCGATCACCGCGAACCGGCGCGGGTCGTCGAGCTCGTCCAGCGCCGAGCGGAGCGCGAGGCCCACCGCGTGGAATCGCGCGGCCGACGGGAGCGGCGGAGCGATGCAGTTGCTCATGAGCGGCACGATCGGGAGGTCGAGCTGGGGCCGGGAGAACAGCAGCGGGACGACGATCGAATGATCGACCTTGAGCTCGTCGGAGAACGACAGGTCGACCCCGCGGCAGAGGAGCCCTTCGAGAACGCGCCGCGAGAGGGCCGCATCACCCGGGATCGTCACGCGCGGGAGGTCGAACTCGCGGACCTCGTTGTAGAAGGTCCCGTCGTAGCGGTCCATCTTCCCGATGACGAAGGCCGGCATGTTGTCCATGAAGAACTGATGGAAGTGATCGTTCCCGATCGACACGATCACGTCGGGCTTCGCCCGCGCGAGGCGCTCGCGCTGCGCGTCGAACCGGTCCTGCATGTTGCGCAGGTCGTCCGACCACTGCTCGCGCGGTCCTCTCGTCGCGCGGTGGTGGAAGGGGTTGTGCGGCATGCCCAGCACGCAGACGACGTTCGCCACGAGGCCTCCCCGAAGTGGACGCCGAAGCATAATGTGGCCTCTCGCTCCGGGCGGAGGTGGGACATGAACGGGCGACTCACGCGGCGCGAGCTGCTCGTGCTCGCCGGCGCCGGGCTCGCGGCGTGCGCCGCGCCCCCCTCGGCCGCCCCTTCGGCGTCGAAGGAGGCCGCGACCGTCGACTCCGTCGTCGCCGGGGCGAAGGCCGAGGGCCACCTCAACGCCGCGGGTCCGTCGAGCCTCGGCGAGGACGGATTCGCGAAGATCCTCGCGGGCGTGAACAGGAAGTACGGGCTGGCGCTCCAAGGAAGCTACAGCTCGTCGGGCAATCTCCCCGACATCGTCGCGAAGGTCCTCACCGAGGCCTCGGCGGGCGGCAAGACGACGTGGGACGCGGTCATCTTGAACGACTCCTTCATGTCCTCCCTCGTCGTCGGAGACGCGATCGCGACCGCGCCGTACGTCGACCTCTTCAAGATGCCGCAGGCCGCGATCTCCTACGAGGGACGCGCCGTCTCGTTCGCCAATCAGCTCGTGCTCCCGGTCGTGAACTCAAAGCTCGTCCAGCCGGCCGACTACCCGAAGAAGTGGGAGGACGTGCTCGACCCGAAATGGAAGGGCAGGATCGGCGTCGCGAACACGATCCACCACATCGTGCGGCTCTCGCAGGTCTGGGGGGACGACAAGGCGACGGACTTCGCGAAGAAGCTGGCCGCGCAGAGCCCGAAGCTCGGGCTCGTCAACGAGACGTTCCAGTCGCTCGTCCTCGGGCAGACCCTGCTCTCGTTCACGCAGACGAACTCGCAGGTCGATCCGGCGATCGTGAAGGGCACCCCGGTCGCGTGGTGCACCGACGTGCGGCCCGCGATCGCTCCCACCTACCACGCCGGCGCGCTCAGGGGCGGGTCGAACCCGAACGCCGCGGTCCTCATGGCCACGTTCATGACCGATCCGTCGGTGCTCGAGGTCTGGGGCCAGGCGATGGGCAAGCAGAGCATCCTCGACCCCGCCACGCTCCTCGGGCAGATCTACGCGAAGAACGCGAAGGACGCGATCACCTGGGACGACAAGTTCGATCCGAACGAGTTCGCGGCCCGGGAGAAGAAGTACCGCGAGATCGTCGGGTTCCGTTAGCGGCGCGAGCGTGCTGAGGTCCGCGCGCCGGGAATCGCCGTTCACGATCGGCGTGCTCGCGCTGCTGCTCGTCGCGGTCGGCGGTCCGATCGCGCTCATCGTGTGGATGAGCCTGCGACGGGGCCTCCCCGGCGGGGCGAGCCCGCTCACCCTCGACAACTATGTCGCGCTCTTCCGGAGCCCCTTCTTCCTCGAGACGCTCGCGAACACCGCCGTCTTCGCGATGCTCAGCCTGCTCGTGACGTTCGTCTTCCTCGTGCCGCTGACCTTCCTCTTCAGCCGCACGGACCTTCCGTTCCGCACCGGGTTCGTCGTCATGCTCTCGATCGTGGTCCTCATCCCGACGTTCCTTCGGGCGATCGGCTGGATCATGCTGCTCAGCCCCGAGATCGGGCTCGTGAACCGCGGGCTCATCGCGGTCTTCGGGCTCGAGTCGGCGCCGCTGAACATCTACTCGATGGGTGGGATGGCGTTCGTGCAGGGCCTCGCGTTCGTGCCGGCCGGCTACTTCATGCTTTCCGCGGCGTACCGCGCGATGGATCCCGCGCTCGAGGAGGCCGCGTACACGAGCGGCATCGGGAAGCTCACGACGTTCCGCACCGTCGACGTGCCGCTCACGTTCCCGGCGCTCCTCGGAACGTTCGTGTACCTCGCGATGACGGCGGTCTCCGCGTTCGAGGCGCCCGGGATCATCGGTCTGCCCGCGCGGATCTTCGTGCTCAGCTCGGTCATCTTCCTGGACGTCCATCCGCAGAGCGTCGGCCTGCCGGACTACGGCGCCGCCGGCGCCAACGGCATGGTCATGCTCGTGGCGGGCCTCGCCCTTGCGGTCGTGTACTTCCGCGCGCTCCGGGCGGGCCGCCGCTTCGCCGTCCTCACCGGCCGTGGCTACCGGCCGCGGCCGCTGCGGCTCGGCCGCTGGACCGGGCTCGCGCTCGCGTTCGTGCTCGCCTTCTTCCTCATGGAGGTCTTCCTCCCGCTCGGGATGCTCGTGTGGGCGTCGCTCACGCCATACCTCATCGCGCCCTCCGCCGACGCGCTCCCACTCCTCACGCTCGCCAACTACGGCCGCATGCTCACCCCGCAGAGCGCCCGTGGCCTCGCGAACACCGTGGTCGTACTGGCGATCGCGCCGCTCCTCGCGGTCGCGATCGCCGTCGCCGTCGCCTGGATCGTGACCCGGACGGCGTCGCGGCTGCGCGGGATCATCGACGTCCTCGCGTTCGCGCCGCACGCCGTGCCGAGCGTCCTGGTCGCCGTCGGCCTCGCGTACGTCGCGCTGCTCGCCCGCGGCGCGATCCCGCTCTACGGCAGCGTGCTCATCATCGCGCTCGCCGACGCGATCATCTATCTCGCGTTCGCGAGCCGCACCTTGAACGCGGCGATGATCCAGGTGCACCACGAGCTCGAGGAAGCCGGTCGCGTTGGCGGCCTCTCGCCCCTGGCGACCCTGCGGCACGTCATCGTGCCCCTCGTGCGGCCGGCCCTTCTCAACAGCTGGTTCTGGGTCGCCCTGCTCTCGTATCGCGAGGTGACGATGGCGCTCGTCCTCCTCACCCAGTTCAACAACGTCATCGCCACCGACATCTGGACGCTGTGGCGAGAGGGCGAGGTGAACCGCGTCGCCGCCCTCGGGACCTCGCTCGTCGCCGTGATGCTCGCGCTCATCGTCGTCGCGACGCTGGCCCTGCGCCGTTCGCCGGTCTCGCGGACCGCGGCGGCGGGCGCGGAGGCCGCGGCGTGACCATCCGGGTCAGCGGCCTGCGGAAGGCGTTCGCGACCGCGGGTGGGCGGATCGAGGCGGTCGCCGGCATCGACCTCGCGCTGCACCCCGGCGAGTTCCTCGTGCTGCTCGGCCCCTCCGGCTGCGGGAAGACGACCACGCTGCGCTGCGTCGCCGGTCTTGAGCGTGCCGACGAGGGGCGCATCGAGGTCGACGGCGCCGTCGTCGACGACGGCGACCGGTTCGTCCCGCCCGAGCGGCGCGACATCGGGATGGTCTTCCAGAGCTACGCGGTGTGGCCGCATCTGACGGTCGCGGAGAACGTTGCGCTCCCGCTCACGCACGGCCAGCGCCGCGTCGCCCACCGGGAGATCGCGCCGCGGGTGGCGGAGGCGCTCGCGCTCGTCCGCCTGGACGCGCTCGCGTCGCGCCCCGTGACCGAGCTCTCCGGCGGTCAGCAGCAGCGCGTCGCGCTCGCGCGGGCGATCGTCACGCGGCCGAAGGTGCTGCTCATGGACGAGCCTCTTTCCAACCTCGACGCGCGGCTCCGGGACAGCATGCGCACCGAGCTGCGGCGGCTGACGCAGGCGCTCGGCGTCACGACGCTCTACGTGACGCACGACCAGATCGAGGCGCTCAGCCTCGGCGACCGTGTCTGCGTGATGCGCGCGGGCCGGATCCTGCAGCAGGGCACGCCGCTCGAGGTGTACGAGGCGCCCGTCGACACGTTCGTCGCGGCGTTCGTCGGCGACATGAACTTCGTCCCCGGCACCGTGCGCGCGGACGGCGCGGTCGACACGCCACTCGGGAGGGTGGCGTGCGCGGCACGCGCGGCGCCGGGGACGGCCGTGACGCTTGGCATGCGCCCCGAGCACATCACGGCGGAACCGGACGGCGCGGTCGCCGACAGCATCGACGGCGTGCTGCGCGCGCGGACGTTCCTGGGCGAGACGACGGCGCTCCAGGTCGAGGCCGGCGGGCTCACGCTCGTCGCGAAGGTCCGGCGCGCCCCGACCAGCTCGGTCGGTCAGCCGGTGCGGCTCCATCTGCCGCGCGACGCGTGGCGCGTGTTCGACCGAGCGCCTGCCGCTTGAGGGGATGCGGCCTTTGATGGACACTCGCGTGCGGCGGACAGCTGGGGAGTGATGGCGGTGCGCAGGCTCGTTCTTCCAACGCTCGTCGCCCTCGTCGTCGTGAGCGCTTGCGGGCCGGGTGTGCCGACGACGCCGGCCGCCGGGACCGCGGGGGCGACGGCGAAGCAGATCCGCAACCTCACGATCTCCCTGCCGTCGCTGAGCGCGACGAGCGCGACACTCCAGATCGCCGAGCGCGAGGGCTTCAACGCCAGGCGCGGGCTGCATGTGGAGTTCACGCTCCACTCGGGCGGACCGCCGGCGCTCCAGGCGCTCGTCGCCGGTGCGGCGGAGGGGACGATCCAGATCACCGGTACGGTCATCAACGCCTACGCGAACGGCGCCGACGTCATCATCGTGGCGGGGTCGCAGGCCGACCCCGACTACGAGCTCTACGCGCGGGCGGACATCACCTCGGCGAAGTCGCTCGCCGGCAAGAAGATCGCGACCGCGGATCCCGGGTCCGAGTACAACACGATCCTCAAGCGGACCCTCGTGTACTACGGGGTGTCCGCCGACGGCTACGACCCGGTGAACGTCGGGTCATCGTCGGCGCGCCTCGCGGCCGTCATCTCGGGTGCCGCCGACGCAACGCTGCTCTCCGCGCCGCAGAGCTTCGAGGGCGAGGCGAAGGGCCTGCGGCGGCTGGGCAGCAGCACCGAGGCCATCCCGAAGTACATGTTCACGATCCTCGCGGTCCGCCGCGACTGGGCCAGCGCGAACCGCGACACGCTCGCGGCGCTCATCCGGGCGGACCAGGACGCGCTCGAGTGGCTGGAGAATCCCGCCAACCGCGACGCCGCCATCCGTGACCTCGTCGAGATCACCAAGACGAGCGCCGACGCCTCGACGAAGACCTACGACCTCTACATCACAGGCGCGATGCGCGGGAAGGTCTACGCGAAGCAGGCGCAGGTCGACCGTGTGGGCGTCGACGCTGTGATCGGCATCATGAACGAGGGTGCTCAGCTGAAGCGCCCGGTCCGCTTCGAGGACGTCGTGGACCTCTCCTACCTCGAAGCGGCGGGAAAGCTCTGAGCCGACCGCGATGATCAAGGTGCGCAAGGTCGGGCGCATCGCGCTCGGCGCGAAGGACCTCGACAAGCAGACCGCGTTCTACGTCGATCACTGGGGCCTTGGGATCACCGAGGAGGCTGATGGCAAGGTCTACCTCCGAACGGCCGCCCCCGAGCACAACGCGGTCACGCTCGGCCGAGCCGAGGAGACCGGTCTGCAAGAGCTCGGCCTGGAGGTCGGGAGCGCGGACGACCTCGAGCGCGCCGCGACCGAGCTGGCGAACGCGGGCGTCCGTATCGAGAAGGTGCCGGGGCCGGCGGACCGCCCCGGGGCGAAGCGCAACCTGCGCCTGCGCGATCCGGACGGGAACGCCGTCGAGCTCTACTGGGGCGACGACAAGGTGAGCGAGGACTACGGCGACCGCAACGTGAAGCCGCTCAATCTCAGCCACGTCGTCATCCGGACCACCGACGTCGACCGCGCGTACGCGTTCTACAAGGACGTCTTCGGCTTCAAGGAAAGCGACTGGAACGGCCACCACATGGTGTTCCTCCGCTGCAACGAGGTCCACCATCAGCTCGCGTTCGTCGCTCGGACGAAGGCCGGCCTCGACCACGTCGCGTTCGAGGTGAACGACTTCATGGACATCGCGAAAGGCGTCTTCTACCTCGGCGACAAGGGCGTGCCGCGCCTCTGGGGTCCGGGGCGGCACGGCGCGGGGAACAACCTCTTCTCGTACTTCTGGGATCCCGAGCAGAACATCATCGAGTACACGACCGATCTCATACGCATCTACGACGACAGCACGTGGACCCCCCGGGTCTGGCCGGGTCGGGACACGATCGACCTCTGGAAGCAGGGGCCGCCGCCCGTCATGCGGGAGTAGGTGGAGCCCCAAGTCCGGTGACCGTCCGGAGCGTCGAGGTCGAGCTCGGCGTCGGGGCGGCGCTGCCGAGGGCGAGGCGGCGCGGATTCTTCGAGCGGCACCAGAGCCGCATCCGCGCGCTCGGATCGATCGTCGTCGTCTTTGCCCTGTGGGAGCTCATCGGGCGGTTCGTCATCACGAACCGGCTGTTCTTCGTGCCCCTCTCGAGCGTGTTCGCATCAGCGGGGGACCTCTGGGCCCGTGGCGAGCTCCAGCTCCACGTCCGCACGAGCTTCCTCGAGTTCGCGCTCGGCTTCGGGGCCGCAGCGCTGGCCGGCATCGCGCTTGGCGCGGCCATGGCGGTACGCCGCGCGCTCCGGGATTGTCTCGATCCGTGGGTCGCGTTCCTCTACGCGACCCCGACCGTCGCGCTTGCTCCGCTGTTCATCCTCTGGTTCAAGCTCGGCATCGAGTCGAAGGTCGCTGTCATCCTGCTCGTCTCGATCTTCCCGATCCTCCTCAACACGCTCACCGGCATCGAGGGCACCGACCGGCACCTCATCGAGGCGGCGCGGTCGTTCGGAGCCCGACCGATGCAGATCTTCGCCAAGGTGATGCTCCCTTCGGCGCTCCCGGTCATCGTGACCGGACTGCGCCTCGGGCTCGCGCGCGGCCTCGTGGGCGTCGTCGTCGCCGAGCTCTTCGGGGCGAAGGCGGGGCTCGGCTACCTCATCCTCTACTCCGCGCAGACGTTCGACATGGCCGCCCTCTTCGCCGGCGTGCTCATCCTCGCGCTTGCCGGCGTCGTGAGCAGCGAGGCGCTGAAGGCGCTCGAGCGCCGTCTCGCTCCGTGGCGGTTCGTCGAGGTCGAGCGGTGACGGCGAAGCTCGAGCTCCGCGGCGTGTCGAAGTGGTTCGAGACGCGTTCGGGGGACGTCGTCGAGGCGCTCCGCGGCGTGACCTTCGACGTCCACGCGGGCGAGTTCGTCTCCGTCGTCGGGGCCTCGGGATGCGGCAAGACGACCCTCCTGCGGCTCGTCGACGGGCTCCTCGCGCCGTCGCGCGGCGAGGTGCTCCTCGACGGCCGGCCCATTGCCGGCCCGGGTCTCGATCGCGCGCTCGTGTTCCAGCTCGACGCGCTCTTCCCCTGGCGGACGGTGCTCGACAACGTGCTCTTCGGCCTCGAGGTGCAGGGGCGTCTCGGCGAGGAGGCACGCCGCGCGGCCGGCGAGCTCCTGCGGTTCGTCGGCCTGGGCGGATTCGAGCGTGCGTATCCGCACGAGCTCTCGGGCGGGATGCGCCAGCGCACCAACCTCGCGCGCGCTCTCGCCGTCGACCCCGAGGTGCTCCTCATGGACGAACCGTTCGCGAGCCTCGACGCACAGACCCGCGAGATCATGCAGGCCGAGCTCCTCCGCATCTGGAACGCGCGGCGGAAGACCGTCCTCTTCATCACGCACCAGATCGACGAGGCGATCTACCTCTCCGACCGGGTCGTCGTCCTCACGCGCCGGCCTGGCCAGGTCGGCGACGTCCTTGCCGTGGACCTGCCGCGGCCGCGCCGGCTGGACGTGAAGCGCACTCCGGCGTTCGGCGCGCTCGTCGACCGCGTGTGGAAGCGCATCGAGACGGAGGTACGCGAGAGCGTCGGCGTCCCGGCCTGACCCCTAGGGCGCGGGCGGCTCGAGCACGACCTTTCCGATGACCTGCCGCTCCTGCAGCAGCCGATGGCCGACCGCGGCTTCGGCGAGCGGCAGCACGCGGTCGATCCGTACGGAGCGGATACGACCGGCGCGCGATTCGGCGAGCGTGCGCTCGATGTCGGCGAGGCTCGACCGCGGGCTCGCGATGATGCGCTGCAAGCGGTGGTAGAGCCGGCCGAGGTCGAGCTCGACCCTACCGCCGGCGTGCGCGCCCGCGGTGACGAGACGTCCGCGGAAGCCCAGGCTGCCGAACGACTTCGGCCAGAGCGCGCGGTCGCCGACGTTCTCGAACACGACGTCGACGCCGCGCCCCTCGGTGACGCGCAGGACCGCCTCGAGGAGGTCCTCGGCACGATAGTTCACCGCGATGTCCGCGCCGCACTCGCGCGCGGCAGCCGCGCGTTCGTCGGAGCTCGCGGCGGCGATGACGTGCGCGCCGACGAGCTTCGCGACCTGCACCACGAACCCGCCGAGCGCGCCCGCCGCGCCCATCACCAGCGCCCACTCGCCCGCGCGCAGCTCGGCGCGCCGCGCGAGCGCGAAGGCGAGCGGCGCGTGACGGACCACGACCGTCGCCTCCGGGAACGTGAGGCCCTCCGGCACCGGATGAACGTTCTGCGCCGGCACGCTCACGTACTCGGCGTAGCCGCCCCAGCGATGGATGCCGATCTGCCGCTGCCGATCGCAATACTCGCCCTCGCCGGCGCGGCATGCCTCGCACGCCCCGCAGGCGATCGCGTGATGGACCACGACGCGGTCGCCGCGCTTCCAGACGTGCACACCATCGCCCACCGCCTCGACGGTCCCCGCGGGATCGACGCCCAGGACGTGCGGGAACGGAAGGCCCGGGAAGTACTCGCCGCTCCGGACCCGCAGGCAGTGCGTGCGGTTCACCGAGACCGAACGCACCCGCAGGAGGACCTCGCCCCGGCCGACGACCGGATCCGGCACGTCCTCGTAGCGGAGGACCTCGGGCGGACCGAACTCGTGCATGACGGCCGCCTTCATCTCACGAAGAGGACGGTGGCCTCCCGACCAGCCTGAGCTTTTGGAACGTGTGGCAGTCCGGCGGGACGAGATCGTGGCTCACGCCGATCGTCCAGGTGACCTCCGCGACGTAGAGGTCGCCGTTCGCGTCGAGCGCGAGACCGTGCGGCGCGCAGAAGTTTCCCGGACGGCAGGGATCGGCGGCGCCCCAGGTCTGGTCCCGCGGACCGTGGTCGCCGAGGCGCGCGATGACCGTGCCGCGCTCGTCGCAGACCGCGATGCGGCTCGGGAGGTGACGCTCGATAGGGCCGCGCCGGAACGACCGGAGCCCCGCCCGCCAGCAGAGCTCGGCGACGAACGCCCGGCCCTCCGCGTCGAAGGCGAGCTGCGTCGGCCGCTGCACGTCGGTCCACTCCGCGAGGAACTCGCCGTCGGGGCTGAACACCTGGATGCGGTCGTTCTCGCGGTCGCAGACGAACACGCGGCCGTCCGGGTGCACGGCGATGCCGTGCGGGAGCATGAACTGGCCCGGGCCGGTCCCGGGCTCGCCCCAGGACGCGAGGAGCTCGCCGCGCGCCGAGAAGCGGTGGACCCGCGCGTTCCCGTAGCCGTCGGAGACGTACAGGTCGCCGTTCGCCGCGACCGCGAGGTTCGTCGGCCGGTTGAAGGGCGGACCGCCCCGCGCGATCGAGCCGACGCTCTTGCCGTCGTAGCCCGTGTCGGACGGGCGGCCGCTCGTCCCGAGCGTGAGCAGGAGCTCGCCGTCCGACGTGAACTTTCGCACGGTGTGGTCGCCGTCGTCGGTGCACCAGATCGCCCCGTCGGGCGCGACGGTGATGCCGTGCGCGCGCATCGTGAAGACGCCTTCGCCCCACGAGCGGACGAAGCGGCCGTCGCGCTCGTAGACCAAGACGGGATGGTCGCCGCGACAGAAGAGGTACACGCGACCGCCGGCATCGACGGCGACGGCGGCCACGTCGCGATGCGCGAAGCCGGGTGGCAGCCGCTCCCAGCCCTCGACCGGCGCGTAGGCCGGAACGCTGCCGACCGCCATTCGAGGCAGACTACCGCGCGTGATCGGACCCATCCCGATCCCGGCCGCCGGCGAGCGCGCGACGGGGCGGTTCACGTTCGCCGGCGACGCGGGTCTGGCGCGCTACGAATGGCCCTACATCGCCTTTGCCGGTGCGTCGCGCGGGCCGACGTTCCTCGTGACCGCGGGGATCCACGCGGCGGAGTACACGGGCATCGAGGCCGCGATCAGGCTCGGCCGGTCGCTCGACCCGCGCGAGGTACGGGGGACCATCGTCATCATCCCGCTCCTCAATCGGCCCGGCTTCTACGAGCGGTCGATCTACGTGAACCCCGAGGACAACGACAACCTGAACCGCCTCTTCCCGGGTGACGCGAAGGGGACGTGGGGGCAGCGCTTCGCCCACCACCTGCTCACGGAGATCGTCGTCCGTTTCGAGCACTCGATCGATCTCCACGCCGGCGATCTCATCGAGGAACTCACGCCGTTCGTGGGCTACCGCGAGTCGGGCGACGCCACGCGCGACGAGCGGATGCGGGCGATGGCGAACGCCTATGGCGCGAAGTGGGTCGTGAAGAGCGGAGCGACCGGCGAGCGTCCCGGCATGATGTACGCCGTCGCGGCGCAACGGGGCGTCGCCGCGATCCTCGCGGAATCCGGCGGACGCGGGCTCCTCATCGAAGAGGACGTCGCCCGTCACGTCCGTGGCGTGACGAACATCCTTCGGGCGGTCGGCTCGCTCGCGGGCGAGCCGGAGCGGGTCGCGCCGCCGCGCGCCGTGAAGAGCTTCGAGTGGCTGCGTTCGCCGGTCGAGGGCATCTTCCATTGCCGCGTCGCAGTCGCCCAGGAGGTGCGGACGGGCGACGTCGTCGGAGACCTCACCGATCTCGTCGGCGAGCCGCTCGCGACCGTCACCGCGCCGACCGACGGCGTCGTGCTCTTCTCCGTGACGAGCCCCGCGATCAAGAAGGACGGTCTGCTGCTGGGGATCGGCGCGCTCTAGCCGGGGGCGCTCTCGCCGGCCGGCTCGACCCGGAGCGCGATCTCCTCGGTCGGCTCGGTCCGCACCACGCGAGGCCCCGCGATCTCCCGCAGGACCTGGGCGAACGCCGGCAGGTCGAGCGGCTTGCGGTAGAAGGCGATCGCGCCGATCTCCCGGGCCATCTGCTCGCCGTACGGGAGCCCGCTCACCGCGACGATGGGGATCGCGTCCGCGCCCGGCCGCTCGCGCCACTGTCGCGCGAAGCCGGTGCCGTCGAGGATGGGCAGGCCGATGTCGAGGACGATCAGGTCCGGCATACCGGCCGCGGCGGCCCGCAGCGCGTGCGCCCCGTCGAGCGCGGACGAGACGGCGAAGCCCTCTTCGCTGAGGAATTCTGTCAGCATCACGCGGGTCGCGTCGTCGTCCTCGACGACGAGGACCCGAGGAGGGCTCTCGGGCATCGCGGCATATTACGTCGAATCCAAACCGCCGTTACGGGCTTGCCTGACCGGCGCGGATGTCGGCGACGTAGTCGGCGACGGCGGCCGCGAGCGTGTATGACGGCACCCAACCAAGCAGATGCTTTGCTGCCGTCAGATCGAAGGGCTGCCGGCGCTCTCGCCCAGGCTCGCCCGCGCGCGCGAACTCCGCCCCGGGCACGACGGCGCGGATCGCGGCGACGATGTCGTCCGGACCGCTGAGCCGGCCGCTGCCGATGTTCACGACGGTGAAACGGCCGAGCTCCGGGCGCTCGACCGCGGCGACAATCGCGCGTGCGGCGTCCTTCGCGTAGAGCCATTCGCTCCGACCGGCGACCGCGGGGAGGATGCGGGCGACCTCTCTCCGCAGCGGCGCCCTGACGAGCTCGTCGAAGGCGGCGCCGCCACGCGAGCCGCCGACGTACGTGCCACGCCCGAAGAGATTGGCGAAGCGGAGCGCGACGACGGCGAGACCGTGCGCGTCGCTGTACGCCTCGAGCATGTGCTCGGCCGCCAGCTTCGTCGCCGGGTAGACGCCGCGCGCCACGGTCGGCGCGTCCTCTGTCATTGGAGCGGTCGCGCTCGCGAAGTCGTACACCCCGTGCGTCGACGCGTAGATGAGACGCGACGCGCCCGCCAGCCGCGACGCCTCGGCCACGTTCACCGTGCCGACGACGTTCACGATGAAGCCGACGAACGGCCGCTCCTGCGCCCGCGGGCCGATGAGCCCGGCCGTGTGCACCACCGCGTCGTGGCCCTCGACGTGCGGCGCGAATGCCGAGAGGTCGGTCACGTCCCCGGTCTCCAGGCTCACGCGCGTCATACCGCCGCCCACCACGCCGCGAACGTACGGCTCGTTCGGCGCGACGTCGCACAGCGTCACGGTGTGATCGCGGCTGGCGAGGAGCGCCGCCGCGTGGGCGCCGACCAGGCCCGCTCCGGTGACGAGGATCCTCACTGTGGCTCCTTTAACAAGAACTTAGCCAAACAGCCCTGGCGCGCCGCCCCGCCCCGCGCTATCACTGCGCGATGCCCCGCCCGGCCGCGTGCGCGCTCGCCCTCGTTCTGACGCTGTCATCGTCCTTCGTGCCCCCGGTGTCCGGGGATCCCCAGCCCGACCTCGCCTCCGCGCTCGATCAGGCGGCGGCCGGCGTGCCCGGCATGGTCAGCGTCGTGGTCGTCGATCTGGACAGCGGGTACGTGTACGAGCGGCGCGCCGACGAGCGTGTCGAGGCGGCGTCGCTCTTCAAGCTCTTCGTCATGGCTGCGCTCTACCGTCGCGCGCTCGACGATCCGCAGCTCTTCGAGGCGACCGTGCCGGTCAGCCGGCCGCGCCTGACCGCCGGCCAGGTCGACTACGCCCTCGAGCCGGTGGCGGTGCGCGAGGGCCTCGAAGCGATGATCGATTGGAGCGACAACGAGGCGACGGCGGCGCTCGTCGAGCTCCTCGGCACGGACGAGGTGAACGCGACCATCGCGAGCCTCGGCCTCCAGGACAGCGTCGTGCGTTCTGGCGAGGCCAGCGGGAACTCGACGTCCGCGCGCGACATCGGGCGGTTCCTCACGCTCCTCGCGCGCCGCGAGATCGTCTCGCCGGAGGCCAGTGACGCGATGACGTGGCTCCTGCTGCGGCAGGGGATCAACGACCGCCTCTCGCTCGGCATGCCGAAGGACGCGCTCTTCGCCCACAAGACCGGTAATTCCGCGGGGACGTTCCACGATGCCGGGATCGCGTGGACCGCCTGGGGCGAGCGCGTCCTCGTCGTCCTCACGGACGGCGTCGCGGCCCCCGACGCGCGCGCGCTCATGAAGGACCTCGGCTACTGGGCGTATGTGCTGCCTGCGCCCGTGGCGGCGGCGCGCTCGGGGCCCTAGCGGCGGGGGCGGCGCCTCGCGAGGACGAAGATCGCGCCGAGACCGAAGCCGAGCACGAGGACCGCGCCGATGAGGAAGAGATCCGGTCCGCCGCCGGCGACCGGGCCGACTGGGACCGTGCTCGCGACCGCGACGGCCGATGCGCTTGGAGCGCCCGTCCGCGTCGGCGTCAGGGACGGCGAGGGGGAGGCCGCGGCGACGGTCGGCGTCGGCGTTCGCGTCGCCGCCGCCGTGGAGGGTGCGCCCGTCGGGCTCGGCGCCGAAGATCCAGTGGCGCCCGGCGTCGCTGCCGTCGGCGGGGGCGACGCGGTCGCGCTGACCGACGCGCAGGCGACGGGCGTCACGCCGGGCGGCGCGGCACACACCGTGCGACCCGCCTGGATCCAGGCGCCGCCATCGTCGAGCGTGCGCGAGAGTGACACGAGCGCGAAGGGGTAGTGAGCGGTCGCCGGCGCGCCGCAGGTGCCGGCCTCCCACTGGAGGTCCAGCGTGACGGAATCCCCCGCGAGAGCGGCCGTCGGCCCGCCGCGCAGGCAGCGCCCGCCGGTGTCGTTGCCGCGCGCGTACAGCGCGAGGATCTCTTTGTCGAAGCTCATGAAGAGACGGTCGGACGCCGGGAAGACGTCGGCCTGACCGCTGCTCGTGCGGTAACCGTCGTATGCGGCCGCCGTGGTGAAGACGCGCATCGACGGCGCCTCGCCGAGGTCGGGGAGATGCCCGCGGAGCTGCTGCTTCGTCGCGACGGTGTTGGCGGCCGACGCGACGCCGGCCACCGCGAGGACGACGAGGGCGACCGCCGCGACGGCGATCCGACGCTTCATGCGCAGCATCATGACGGCGGAAGGCGCTCCGGCGCCAGTTGACTATCGTTCGCCCGTGATCGCTCGGGCGCCGTTCGGACGGACGGGGCACCAGAGCCGCCGCACGCTCTTCGGCGCCGCGGCGCTCTCGCGCGCCACGGGGGCCGAGGCCGATCGCGCCCTGGAGCTCGTCCTGCGGTACGACCTCGACCACCTCGACACGGCGGCGAGCTACGGCGACTCCGAGCTGCGGATCGCGCCGTGGCTCGCGAGCGAGGGCCGGGACCGTTTCTTCATCGCCACGAAGACCGGAAAGCGCACCTACGCCGAGGCGCGCGACGAGATCCGGCTGTCGGTGCAGCGGCTGGGCGTCGATCACGTGGACCTCATCCAGCTCCACAACCTCGTCGATGCGGCCGAGTGGGCGGTCGCGTTCGGCGGCGATGGCGCGCTGCGCGCCGCGGTCGAGGCGCGCGACGCCGGGTTCGCGCGCTTCATCGGCGTCACCGGTCACGGTCTGCTCGCGCCACGTCGGCATCGCGAGAGCCTGGAGCGTTTCCCGTTCGACTCCGTGCTCTTCCCCTACAACGCGACACAGCTGCGCGACGGGGCGTACGCGGCCGACGCCGAGGCGCTCATCGCGGTCTGCGAGGCCCGCGGCGTCGCGCTGCAGACGATCAAAGGCATCACGCTGGGGCCGTGGCCCGGCGAGCGACCGCCGCGCCCGACGACCTGGTACGAGCCGCTCACCGACCAACGCGACATCGACCTCGCCGTGCGTTTCGTGCTCTCGCGCCCCGGGCTCTTCCTCAACACGCCAAGCGACATCGACCTGCTGGCGAAGGTCCTCGACGCCGCCGACCGAGGCGGAACGCGGCCCAGCGACACGGAGATGGACGATCTCGTACGACGTCGCGACATGGCACCGCTCTTCGTCTAAGCCGGTGCGCCGGATCGGGCACCGTGGCGCGTCCGGTCACGCGCCGGAGAACACGATCGCGTCGTTCGAGAAGGCGCTGGCGCTCGGCTGTGACGAGGTGGAGACGGACGTGTGGCTCGCCGCCGACGGCCGCCTCATCATCTCCCACGATCCGCCGGCCAAGGACGCCTCGCTCACGCTCGGCGAGGTGCTCGAGTTCTGCCGTGGCCGCATGGGCGTCAACGTCGAGCTGAAAAGCGAAGCGAGCGAAGCGCGGGCGCGTGAGACCGGGGCTCGCGTCGCCGCCGAGCTCGCCCGAGGCGCGGATGGCGACGCGTACGTCTCGAGCTTCTGGTGGCCCGCGCTCGAGGCGGCGCGTGACGCGGCCCCGCCGGTGCGGCGCGCGTTCATCTTCTCGGACTCGCCCGAGCGGACCGCCCTCCTGGCGGGCGCGAAGGCGCTCGGCCTCTGGGCGCTCCACCCGAATCGCGCCTACGTCACGCCCGAGCTCGTGCGCGATGCGCACGCCGCGGGCCTGCGCGTGAACGCGTGGACCGTCAACGACCCGCGCGAGATCGCGACCTTCGCGTCGTGGAGCGTCGACGGGATCATGTCCGACTACCCCGAACGCGTCCCACGGGGTTAGCCGCCGGCCCAGCCGCGCGCGCGCTCGACCGCACGCTGCCAGTCGCGGTACAGGTGCTCGCGCTCGTCGACGGACATCCGGGGCTCGTAGCGCGCGGCGACGGAGCGGCGCGAACGCAGCTCGTCCCGCGACCGCCAGAGCCCGACGCCGAGCCCGGCGAGGTAGGCGGCACCGAGCGCAGTGGTCTCGCGCACCGCCGCCACCTCGACGGGAAGGCCGAGCACGTCCGCCTGGAACTGCATGAGGAACGTGTTCACGGTCCCGCCGCCGTCCGCGCGCAGCACGTCGATGCGCTGACCGGCTTCACGCATCGCCTCGACGAGGTCGCGCGTCTGATACGCGACGGCCTCGAGCGTCGCCCGCGCGACATGCGCGCGCGACGTGCCCCGCTCGATCCCGATGAGCAGGCCGCGCGCGTACATGTCCCAGTGCGGGGCGCCGAGGCCGGTGAACGCGGGCACCAGGTACACACCATCGTTGCCCCGCAGGCTCTTCGCGAGCGCTTCGGTCTCTCCGGCCTCGGCGATGATGCCGAGCCCATCGCGAAGCCACTGCACCGCCGCCCCGGTGATGAAGGCGCTGCCCTCGAGCGCGTAGCGGAGGCCGTCGCCGATGTCCCAGGCGACCGTCGTGAGCAGGCCACCGCGCGCGGGCGCCGCACGCTCCCCAGTGTTCGCGAGGAGGAAACAGCCGGTGCCGTAGGTGTTCTTCGCCTCGCCCGCACGAAAGCAGGTCTGGCCGAAGAGGGCCGCCTGCTGGTCGCCGACGATCCCGGCGATCGGGATGGCCGCGCCGAAATGCGACGCCTCGGCCGTGGCCGCGACGCCGCTCGAGCGCACCGGCGACGCGAGCAGCGAGCGCGGGAGGTCGAGCGCGCGCAGCAGCTCGTCGTCCCAGGCTCCGCGGTGGATGTCGAAGACGAGCGTCCGCGACGCGTTCGAGACGTCCGTAACGTGTCGGCGTCCGCCGCTGAGCCGCCACACCAGCCACGAGTCGATCGTTCCGCAGAGCAGCTCGCCGCGTTCGGCGCGGGCCTGCGCGCCAGAAACCTGGTCGAGGATCCAGCGGATCTTCGTCGCCGAGAAGTACGCGTCGATGACGAGCCCGGTGCGCTCGCGCACGAGCGTCTCGAGACCGCGCGCACGGAGCTGCTCGCAGATGGCCGCGCTCGCCCGGCTCTGCCAGACGACCGCCGGGTGGATCGGGCGGCCCGACGCGCGCTCCCAGACGACGGTCGTCTCGCGCTGGTTCGTGATGCCGATCGCGGCGACGTCGCGCGCATCGACGCCGGCCGCCGCGAGCGCCTCACGTCCGACCGCCACGGTCGTGGCGAAGATCTCGTCCGCGTCGTGCTCGACGTGTCCCGGGGCGGGATAGTGCTGTGCGATCTCGCGGTCGGAGCTCCCGAGGGCCGCACCTGCCTCGTCGAACACCATCGCGCTCGACCCGGTCGTTCCCTGATCGAGCGCGAGGATCGCTCTCATTCCATGCTGAAGCGCCGCATGGGCTCGATCTCGCGACGGTAGGCGGCGACCTCCGCCGTGCGGCGCGCGGCATCCCAGCCGAGGAGCGCGCCCATGCGCGAGGCGATGTCGTCCAGGCAGTCCAGGCCCTGACACGCGCGGAGCCCGAGCGCCGTCCGGCGGAGCAGCGCGTCCCCGATGGTGCGGGCCCACTCGTGGCGGACCGCGTGGACGAGCTCGGCCGCGATCCCCGGATCGTGGGGACAGAGCGGCTCACGGAGCGAGGGGTCGGTCGCGACGGCCTCGATCAGCAGACCGGCCCGGCTCCCGTACACGCTCCGCAGGTGCGCCAGCGCCCGGTCGCCGACGCCGAGCGCCGACGCGCGCGCGGCGAGGTCCGCGCCTTCCGCGCCGGGAAGTGGCAGCTCGGCGGTCCGGCTCGGCACGCGCGGCGCCCCGAGCTTGCGCGCGACGAGGTCGGTCACCTCTTCCGCGATCGCGCGATACGCGGTGATCTTTCCGCCGACGACCGACAGCACGCCCGCGACGCCCTCGCGGCGCTCGTGGTCGAACAGCGCATGCTTGCGCGAGACTTCGCTCTCGCTCACGCCCTCGACCCGGACGAGCGCGCGGACGCCGGCCCAGGTGAAGTAGATCTCGTCGAACGGCGCGTTCGGGAACGCCCGGCGCGCGCCGTCCCGCAGGTACCGGACGTCGTCCTCCGTGGGCGCCGCGTCGGCGGGATCTCCGGTGTAGTCGGTATCGGTCGTGCCCACGATCGTCGCGTCGAGCCAGGGGAGCACGAAGAAGAGCCGTCCGTCACTCTCCGCGAACAGGACGTGCGCCTGCCGCGTGGCGCGCCGAGTCACGAGGTGGATCCCTTTCGTAAGCCGCAGGAGCGGCGCCGGCTCCCGTCGCAGCGGGGCGATCGTCCGGTCGAGCCACGGGCCGGTCGCGTTCACCGTGAAGTGCGCGCGCATTTCGAGATCACGTCCGGCGATCTCGTCGCGGACGGTGACGCCGGCGACGCGCGCGCCCTCGCGGATGTAGCCGATCGCCCGCGCGTGGTTGAGGACGACCGCGCCGTGCCGAGAGGCGTCGACGAGGTTCTCGACGACGAGACGCTCGACGAGCGGGACCTGCGCGTCGAAGAAGCGCCATGCCCCGGCGAGCCCGTCGGGCTCCAGCGCCGGCTCCGCGGCGAGCGTCGCCGCGCGGTCAAGGTGCTGCCGCTTCGGGAGGCTCTTGTCGAGCGAGAGCGCGTCGTACAGCTGCATCCCGATCCGCAGCTTCAGCTGGTAGAAGAAGCTCGGCCGGTAGAGCGGGAGGAGGAACGCGAGCGGGAACACGAGGTGCGGCGCGATGCGCAGCAGGATCTCGCGTTCGCGCATGTCGCTGCGCACGAGGCCGAAATCGAAGAGCTCGAGGTAGCGGAGGCCGCCGTGGATGAGCCGTGTGGGCCGCGAGGTCGTGCCCGCGGCGAAGTCAGATTGCTCGACGAGGGCGACCTTGAGTCCGCGAAGGGCGGCGTCGCGCGCGATGCCCGCTCCGACGATGCCGCCGCCGATGACCAGGAGATCGACGGTGCGGTCGGTGAGCGACCGCACCGTCTGGTCCCGTGTGGCTACTTGTTCGACTTGTTGTACTTCTCGATGGCCGCGTTCATGTCCGCGGCCGCGGCATCGAGCGCCTGCTGCGTGGTGGCCTGCCCGAGGAGGACCGACTCGATCATCTTCTGCGTCCGCTGGCGCGCCTGCGGCATGACCCCGAGGACGGCGCCGTTGGTCATGCGATTCTGCGGCGAGTCACGGATCTGGTTCACCGCGGTGAGGAACTGCGGGTACTTGCTCGCCCATTCCTTGCTCGGGCCCTCGTTGTAGGCGGACTTGCGGATCGGGTAGTACCCCGTGTCCGCCTGCCACTGCGCCTGGTTCGCGGGGCTCATCGCGTACTTCACGAACTCCCAGGCGGCCTGCTGCTCCTCGGCGGGGCGGCTCTTCATGATGTAGAGCGACGCGCCGCCGATGATGTTCCCGCCCTCCTTGGGCTTGCCGTCCGGGCGCGGGTAGAGGCCCGTCCCGACCTGGAACTTCGCCGCGTTGATGGTGTCGCGCAGCGTCGCTGTGCTCTCGATGTACATCGCCGTCTTTCCGGCTTTGAACGCGTTCGTCGACCCGGCGTTGTCGATCCCGGGGTTGTAGAAGTACCCGCCGTCGACGCCGGCCTTCCACCAATCGAGGATCGTCTTGCCGGCCGCGTTGTTGTAGACGACCTTCGTCGCCCGATCGTCCCGGCCGTTGCCGTTGTCGGCATAGAGCGACCCGGACGTGGCGAGAAGCTGCTCGAAGAGCCAGCCGTAGATCGACGGCCCGAAGCCGTACTGAACGGTCTGACCGCTCGCGTCCTTCTTGGTGAGCTTCTTCGCCGCGTCGGCGACCTCGGTGAAGGTGACCGGCGGCTTCTCGGGGTCGAGGCCCGCCGCTTTGAAGGCGTCCTTGTTGTAGAAGAGGATCGCCGACGACGCATTCCAGGGCATGCTCTGGAGACGGTCCTGGAACTTGTAATAGTTGATGACCGCGGGCTCGAAGTCGCTCGTGTCGAACTTGTCGCGGTCGATGAACGCCTGCATCGGCACGATCTCGCCGCTGTCGTACATGTAGCGCTGCCCGATGTCGTAGACCTGCACGAGCGCGGGCGCGGAGTTCGAGGCGAGGGCCGTGTTGAGCTTCGCGAGCAGGTCGTCGTACGACCCCTGGAAGACGGCCTCGACCGTGATGTTGCTCTGGCTCTTGTTGAAGCTGTCGACGATCCGGTTCAGCGCTTCGCCGTTGATGCCCCCGTGTGCGTGCCACCAGGTGATCTTCGCCGCCGGCTTGACGTCCTTACCCGGCGCCTTCGGGCCCGTGTCCGCGGCCGGGCCGCCACCTCCGCCGCCGGTCCCGCCGCCGCAGGCGGCAGCGAGCAAGGTGAGCCCGAGCGCGAGTGCTCCGAGTCTCCGCATCTTTCCCTCCAGTGGCTGGCCTCTAACCTGTCACCGCACCCGCGGCCAGGCCGCGGATCAGCTGGCGCTGCGCCAGCCCGAGCGGGGACCGGCGTCGAGTACGGCGACCATGATGACACCGCCATCGGGGCGCCCCGCGAGGGGTCCGGTATCGGCGGCTAGATCGCTGCGAGCGCGAGGTCGAGCACGGCGGGCCGGCCCTCGCGCGTCGCGTGGAGCGCGCGGTCGATCGCGCGCGGGAGCTCGACGGGATCCTCGACCCGCTCGCCGAACGCGTGACAGCTCCGCGCAAGGGCCGCGTAGTCGGGCGGCCGATCGAAACGCACACCGGGATAGCGATCGGCCCGCACCGAGGCGCCGTCCGGGAAGAGCTGTTGTACCGGCCGCTGGCTCGCGCGGTAACCGCCGTTGTCGAGGATCACCGCGAGGAACGGCGCCTCGTTGCGCGCGGCCATCCAGAGCGCCGCGATCGGCGAGCCGAACACGAAGGAACCGTCCCCGACGAGCGCCACGACGTCTCGCGCCGGCGCGGCGAGCTTGGCGCCGAGCGCTGCGCCAAGGCCCCAGCCGAGTCCACTCCCACCCGAGTCGAGCCAGGTCCCCGGGACGTCACGCCCGAGGACGCGACGCACCGCATCGCTGCTCGTCACCATCTCGTCCACGACGATCGCGTCGCGCGGAAGCGCCTTGCGGAGCGTCTCCGCGATCCACGCGAGCGCAAGGGGCTTCGCGCCGCGCTCGGCCTCGGAGGCGCGCGGCTCTTCGGCGGCGCGCGTGGGTCGACGCGCGCCCCAGCGCCTTCGCCGCTCCGGTGTCGCGACCCGCTCGAGTGCTCCGCGGAGCAGCGGCAACGACCGTGAGGTCTCGGCCTGGATCGGCAGATCGACCGGGAAGCCCCAGAGCTGGATCGTGGACTTGTTCGGGTCGACGTCCAGCTGCGCGATACGCGCGGTTGGACCCGGTGCGACCGAGGCTGGAAGCCACGGGACGTCGACGTCAAGGAGGAGCAGGACGTCCGCGCTCGCGATCGCGGCATCTTCGTCGCGGGCGAGCAGAGGGTGCTGCGCCGGGAAATTCATCGCCCCGCCCGTGTCGACCACCGTCATCCCGATGAGCTCGGCGAGCGCGACGAGCTCGGCGACGGCCGCCTCGTGCCGGCCGACGCGCCCGGCGATCGCGACCGGCGCGCTCGCGTCGGCCAGCCACGACGCGAGCTCGTCGAGAGCGCGGGGATCGGCCGCGGGTGCGATGGCGGGCAGCGCCCGGCCCACCATCTCGAGCGAGACCCCATCCATGGGTGCCATGAGGATCTCGCGTGCGGCCATGAGATAGACCGGGCCGCACGGTTCCGTCGCGGCGATCTGGAACGCCCGTGGAACGAGGTGGCGAAGCGTGTCCGTCCGGCCGAGCTCGTGTATCCACTTCACGTAGCCGCGAACGATGCTCGCCTGGTCGCGCACGTCCTGCTGCCAGTTCACCGGGCGCAGGCGGCCGCCGGGGACGTTCCCGTCGACGGTGTACGGCGTGCGGCCCGCGAGGATGACGACGCCGGCCTCGCCGCGCATCGCGTCGTGGAGGTTGCCGCCGAGGTTCTGCGTCCCGACGTCCACGTGCACGACGACCACCTGAGGGCGGCGCGTGACCGCGAAGTAGCCGTGCGCCGCCGCGAGCGCGACGCTCTCGAAGAGGGATGCGACGATCCGCGGCGTCGGCTGGCCCCGCGACTCGAGCGCGACGATGGCCTCCTGGAGCGGCGCGGTGTCTGTCCCGGGGTTGAGGAAGATGTGTTCGACGCCGAGCGCTCCGAAGAGCTGGACGACCGCCTCGGCCCCGTTGCGCGCGTCTGCCGAGGCCGGACGAGGGCCGGTCAGCGCTTGTCGAGCCCCCGGTCCGCCGCGCTGCGGAGGAGCGAGTCGTCGAGGATCTTCGCGACGTCGAAGCTCCTCACCCTTTCGTTCGTCACGCCGAGGAGCGCCTTCGAATCGGCGAACTGCTCGACCTTTGGGTACGGGAGGGCGGGATGGATCTTGGCGTAGAAGTCGTACGTGACCTCCGCCTTCTTGGGGTCGTCGATCTTGCTCCACTTCCGGATCATCTCGATCGAGAACGTCCGGTCCTTCTGCTCGCGCGCGATGGCGAGGACGAGCGAGTCGACGAACCGCTGAGCGACGTCGCGCCGCGCGGCGAAGAACTTCCGGTCGAACGCGACGACGTTCTGCACGGCCGGCAGCTTGAGGTCGACCAGGTTGAAGAGCGGCTTCCAGCCCTTCTCCTCCAGGACCAGGTTGTCGGGCACGAGCGAGACGGCGCCCTGGATGGCGCCGGCGAGCGCCGCGGCGGTGCGCTCCTGCGCGGAGCCCACCGCGATGATGACCACGTCCTTGTCGGGCTCGAGGCCGAGCTTCCGCAGGGCGACGCGCGTCGCGATGTCCGACGAGCTCCCGACGCTCGAGACGCCGACCTTCTTGCCCTTGAGGTCGCTCGCGGTGTTGATGCCGGGCGCTGCCTCGAAGATGAATGGATACGTGGGCGACGGCACCGCGACGACGACGAGGTCGGCGCCGCCCGCCGCCGCCGAGAGGACGTCGCTCCCGGCGCCGAGCGAGACGTCGACCTGACCCGCGACGAGCGCCGTCACCGACTGGGTGCTGGCGATGTACTGGATATCCGCGTCGAGGCCGTTGTCGGCGAAGATCCCGGCGTCCTTCGCGACGTAGGTCCAGAGGAAGTCGGCCGACATCGTCGGGACCGCCACCTTGAGCGCCACCGGCGCCGGCTTTGCCGAGGCGGTGGCCGTCGCGGCCGTGGACCCTGCCGTTTCATTCGGCCCGCCGCACGCGGCGACGAGGGCGACCGCGAGGAGCGCTCCCACCTGCCGCCGCACGGCCAGAGAGTATCGCGTGGCCTATCCCTTGACCGCGCCCGCGGTCAGGCCGCGGATCAGCTGGCGCTGCCCCAGCACGAGCAGGGCGAGCGTGGGTACGGCGACCATGATGACGCCGGCCATCACGAGGCCCCACCGGAGCGATTCCTCGAACCGCAACTGCGCGATCCCCACCTGCGTCGTGCGCATCAGCGGCTGATTCGTGATGAGAAGCGGCCAGAAGTACTGGTTGTACGTCGCGAGGAAGCCGTAGATGGCGACGGTCCCGAGCGCCGGTCGCGAGAGCGGGAGCACCACCGTACGAAGGAAACGGAACGACGAGGCCCCGTCGATCCTGGCCGCGTCCCAGAGCTCGCGCGGGATCTGGAGGAACGCCTGCCTCAGCAGGAACGTGCCGAACGCCGTCGCCAGGAACGGGACGGCGAGGCCCTGATACGTGTCGAACCAGCCGAGGGCGCGGATCGTCATGTAGTTCGAGATGATCGTGGCCTCCCACGGGATCATGAGCGTGCTGAGGTACGCGAAGAACAACAGCGTGCGACCGCGGAATACGAGGAACGAGAACGCGTACGCGGCGAGGCTGGCGGTGACGAGGTGGCCGATGACGACCGCGCTCGACACGACGAAGCTGTTGAGCAGGTACCGGCCGATCGGGATCAGCCCGAACACCTTCCCGTAGTTCTCGAACGTCGGCGCCACCGGCAGTAACGGCGGCGGGAACGTGATGATGTCGGACTCGCGCATCAACGAGTACGAGAGCGCGATGAGCAGCGGCAAGGCGACGAGGACCGAGACGAGGGCGAGAAGGACGTACGCCCCGACCGTGCCCGGTCGCACCTGCCCCCGTACGACGGGCCTCCGCAGCGCCTCGCTCATTGGTAGTGGACCCGTCGCTCGACGAACCGGAACTGGAGGAGCGTGAGCGCCAGCACGAGCAGGAAGAGGATCACCGACTGCGCGCTCGCGTAGCCGAACTGGAAGTTCTGGAACGCGTCGAGATAGATCCCGTAGACGAGCGCGCGCGTCGTATCCACGGGGCCGCCCCGCGTGAGCAGGTGGATCTGGGTGAACGCCTGAAGTACCGCGATCGTGTCGACGACGAACAGGAAGAAGAGCGACGGCGACACCATCGGCACGGTGATGCGGGAGAACATCCGGAAACCCTTGGCGCCGTCGAGCCGGGCCGCCTCGTAGATCTCCTCCGGCACGCCCTGGAGGCCGGCGAGCATGACGATGATGTTCGTGCCGAGCGTCAGCCACACCGTGGTGATCGCGACGGCGAGGATCGCCGTGTTCGGCTGGATGAGCCAGTCGGGTCCTGGGACGCCGAGGCGCGAGAGGACGTAGTTCAGCAGGCCGAGGCTCGGATTGAAGAGGAGGAGCCAGAGGAGCGCGCCGACCGCGGCGGAGATCGCGATCGTGCTCGCCATCATCGTGCGGAACACGTTGATGCCGCGCAGGCGCTGGTTCAGCAGCGTCGCGAGGACGAGGCCGAGGGCGATCCCGACCGGCACCGTATAGACGGCGAAGAGGACCGTCGCAACGAGGCCGGTCCGGAACGTCGCGGAGGTGAGGAGCTCGACGTACTGGTCGAGTCCCGCGAACGTCGTGATCGCCCCGGTCGCGCGCGTGTTGTAGAAGCTGAGGTAGAACGTCCGGCCGAGAGGGATGAAGACGAAGACCGCGAAGAGCACGAACGACGGCAGCAGATAGGCCAGACCCACCCCGAGCGAGCGAACGTCGCGGACCGTCCAGCGAGTCACGTGCGCCGCATCGTAGCGACCCAGCCGCTGGGCGAACGCGTCTGGGCCGGCGCGCCGCGCGAGGTCGCGAGCGCGAGGATCGAAGACAGAACCATGCGCGTCCGGCGCTGTCCCAGGCGCGCGTCCCCCGAGCGCATCATGCCCGGTGTCAATGCACGGACCGGTGAGCGGCGGCGCGGACGTGCTACTGACCGATCGGCTCGAGCTGCGCCGCTGGAGTGAGGACGACCGCCGCGGATGGACCGAGCTGTGCCGAGATCCGGAGGTCATGCGGTTCATCGGCGCGGGTGTGACCTGGGACGCTGACCAGATCGCCGCGGGGTTCGAGCGCAACCTCCTCCGCTGGGAGCAGGACGGCTTCGGTTGGCGGTCGATCCGCGTCCGCGACACCGGCCAATGGGCGGGCTTCGTGGCGCTGAACCGGCTCGATGCGGCCGCGACACGCATGATGCGTCCCGGAGACCTCGAGATCGGATGGTGGCTGGCCCGATCCGCTTGGGGCCGCGGCTACGCGTCGGAGGCCGCCGCGGCCGCACGCGCCGAGGCGTTCGGGCGACTCGCGTGTACGCGCCTGATCGCGCGCGTCCGGCCCGAAAATGCCGCGTCGGCGAAGGTCGCCGAGCGTCTCGGCATGCATCTGCTGGGCGGGGACGTCGGGCGAAGCGGCGAGCCGATCCTCGTCTACGGGCTCGACCGGCCGCGCTGACCACAGCTCCGTCCGTCGCCAATGCTCTCCGTAGACTTCACCGATGGCGCGGATCACCGACCTTCTCGCGGCGGGGCGGACCTTCTCGTTCGAATTCTTTCCGCCCAAGGATGCCGAAGAGCAGCAGCTGCTGACCCGGACGATCGCCGATCTCCAACCGCTGAGGCCCTCCTTCGTCTCGGTCACCTATCGCGGTGGTCGCGTATCGCGCGAGCGCACGACCCGCGTGGTCGTCGACCTTCTGCGAACGACCGAGCTCACGCCGATGCCGCATCTGACCTGCGTGGCCCATCCGCGCAGCGAGCTGGGGGACATCATCAGCGTGTTCCGCGCGGCCGGGCTGGAAAATCTGCTCGCGCTGGGCGGCGATCCACTTCCCGCGGAGGAGCAATACAAGGAGCTGGAATACGCCTCGCAGCTGGTCGATCTGGGACGAAGCCTGGGTTTCAGGTCGATCGGCGTCGCGGCGCATCCGGCCGGCCACCCTCGCTCGCCCGACCTGACGTCGGACCGCAGGCATCTCGCCTTCAAGATGAGCTTGGCCGACTTCGCGATCACGCAGTTCTTCTTCAAGGTCGAGGAGTACGAGCGCCTGCGCGAGGACGTGGCCGCCCTCGGGGTCGCCAAGCCGATCCTCGCCGGCATCATGCCGATCACCTCGCTGACCTCCGTCCAGCGGATGGCCCAGCTGTCCGGCTACGCGGTCCCCGACGACGTCGTTCGCCGGATCGAGGCGGGCGGCGACGACCGCGCCGAGATCCGCCGTCGTGGGATCGAGGTCGCGACCGAGCTCTGCCGCGACCTCCTCGACGCCGGCGTACCCGGCCTGCACTTCTACACGCTCAACTTCTCTAAGGCGACGCGTGAGATCTACGCGAACCTCGGGCTCGTGAAGAGCGACGGCCGACCCGACGTCCCGGAGGGCTGAAGCAGCCGGCCGGGCGCAGGAGATCGGCTCCGTTCTACGGGCCGATGGCGCTCGCGGCGAGCGAGGTCCTGGCGAGCTACAGGGAAAAAGAGCTCGAGCTCATCCTCGACTTCCTCGTACGGATGCGCGACGTGGGTCTGACGCAGACGCGCGCATCGCGGCGCTGCCCGAGCGGGCCGTCGGACGCCGGAAAGTGAACATCAAAGCTCGCGTGCTCGGTGAGAAGATCAGGATCCGTATCTAGGCAAACCTTTTCTCCGGTAACGCACGCACGCACGCACGACGGACCGGCTGGACTGAGTACCCCGATACAGAGCGTCCGGAGTGGCTTGACTTCGCGAAACGCGTACCGGACCCTCAACGTATCGCTAGCATGGACCCCCGCCGACCGAGCACGTCCGCCGCGTCCACAGGCTCCGGCATGTGGCTGTCGGATCTGTCCATCCGCAAGCCCATGTTCGTCGCCGTCTTCGTCGTCGTGGCCGTGATCGTCGGGGCGATCACGTACGCACGCATGCCCGTCAACCTCTACCCCGACTTCGAGATCCCCGTCGTGGCGGTTCGCTCGGTCTACCCCGGGGCGAGCCCCGAAGAGGTCGAGCGCGCGGTCACGAAGCCGATCGAGGACGCGGTCGCGTCGGTCGGCGGGGTCGACTCGATGACGTCCACGTCCACTGACAGCGTCTCGTCCATCACGATCTCCTTCGTCGAGAGCCGGAACAGCAAGGACGCCGCGGCCGACGTCACCGCACGGATCAATTCGATACGCGGCACGCTCCCGAGCGACATCCAGGACCCCCTTGTGTACCGCTACGACTTCGCCGCGCTCCCGATCATCAGCTTCGCGATCACTGACCCGAGCGGCAGCCGCACGCCGCTCGAGCTGCGTTCGTTCGTCGATAACACGATCCGTCCGCGCCTCGAGCGCCTCCAGGACGTGGGCGGCGTCTCCGTCACTGGCGGCCGCGTGCGCGAGATCGACGTCGGCCTGAGGCTCGACCGGCTGAGCGCGTTCGGCGTCGGCGCGACGTCCGTGGTCGCCGCGATCAAGGGTGAGAACACCAACGTCCCCGGTGGGCGGCTGGTCACGAACGTCGGCGAATCGCACGTCCGGACGACGGGCGAGTTCCGGAGCGTCTCCGAGATCGGCGACGTGGCGATCCCCACCGGTTCCGGCTCGACGGTCCGACTCCGAGACGTCGCGGACATCAGCGAGGCCCCTGCGGAGTCGCGTGAGATCTCGCGCCTGGATGGCGTCGAGAGCGTGGTCGTCTCGGCTCAGAAGCAGCCGGGGGCGAACTCGATCGCGGTGGCGAACCGGCTCAAGGCCGAGGTGGAGCAGATCCGAAAGGCCTACCCCGAGCTGCGCATCGTGGCGTCGTACGACACCTCCGCGTTCGTGCAGGAGATGCTCAGCGACGTCCAGCTGTCGCTGATCCTGGGCGCCATCCTCGCCGCGCTCGTCGTGCTCTTCTTCTTCCGCGACATCCGCAACACGCTCGTGACCGTCGCTGGCCTGCCGGTCATCGTCCTGACGACGTTCGTCATTCTCCAGCTCCTCGGGGTCACCCTCAACGAGATCAGCATGCTCGCGCTCTCGCTCTGCATCGGGCTCCTCGTGGACGACGCGATCGTCGTCCGCGAGAACATCTTCCGCCGCATCGAGCGCGGGGAGGGCGCGGTCTCGGCGGCGCGTCACGGTACGGCGGAGATCGCCCTGGCGGTCGTGGCCGTGAGCTCCACGATCGTCGCCGTCTTCCTGCCGATCGGATTCGTCGGCGGACAGGTCGGCAAGTTCATGCGCGACTTCGGAGTGACCGTGAGCGTCGCGGTGATCGTGTCGCTCGTGGAGGCGTTCACGCTCGCGCCCATGCTGTCGGCGCACCTCTTCCACCGCACCGCGCCGGCGAGCGCGAACGCGCCGCGGTCGCGGTCACGCCTCCCATCGTTCCGTCTGCCGAGGTTCTCAGACGCCGGCTACCGGCGCCTCCTTGTCTCGGCACTCGGCCACCGGAAGCTCACGGTCGGGATCGGTGTGGCGCTCTTCGGCCTCAGCCTGCTGTCGATCCCGCTGCTGCCGACGGCCTTCCTCGCCGAAAGCGACTACGGGTTCTTCGTCGTGAGCGTTGAGCTCCCACCGGGGACGTCGCTGGCGGAGACCGACCGCGTCAACGGCGCCATCGAGGACGTGCTGCGCGGTTACCCGCAGATCGACCACTACGTCTCGACGGTCGGAGGCGGCGATCCGTTCGCCGGTGTCGAGGCGGCGGTGGAGCGTGCGACGACGAACGTGCTCATGAGGAAGCGCGGCGGAACGAAGCGTCTGCTCGCGGAGATCCGGCCCAAGCTCATCGCGGCCGCCGGCCCCGCCGCGAAGGTCACGACCGACCTGAGCTCGGGCGGTGGGAGCGGTGTGCGCGCTCGGCCGATCCTCCTCTCGGTGAAGGGCGAGGAACAGGGCGACATCGAAGCCGCCTCCGCCGACCTCGCGGAGCGGATCTCGAGGATCCCCGGCGCGATCGACGTCGAGCGCACCGTGAAGGCGGGCAAGCCCGGCAGCGATGTCTCGATCGATCGCAGCCGCACCGCGGACCTCGGGATCTCCGCGGCGCAGGTCGGGCTGACCGTCCGAACGCTCCTCAACGGTGAGAAGGCGACGTCGTACCGCGTCGGCGAGCACACGTACGACGTCGTCGTACGCCTGCGGGCCCAGGATCGTCTCGATACGAGCGCGGTCCTGCGCCTGCCGATCACGACCCTCCGCGGCACCCCGGTGCCGCTCTCGGCGGTCGCCACGCTGTCGCCGGTCCAGCAGCCCGTGGAGATCGACCGGACGGATCGGCTACGCGAGATCCTCGTCGGCGCGGCGGCGCTCGGCCGGGATCAGAGCGCGGTCTCCGCCGACGTCCAGAAGGCCATGGCGGACGTCCGCGCGACGGCGCCGTCGGGCGTCCGGGTCGAGAACGCCGGCGACCTCCAGCGCCAGAGCGACTCTTTCGCCAGCCTGTTCAGCGCGCTCGGGCTCTCGGTCCTCTGCGTCTACGTCCTGCTCGCGCTGCAATTCGGGAACTTCGTGCACCCGTTCACGATCATGATGGCGCTGCCCCTGTCCATCGTCGGGGCGCTCGTCGCGCTGCTCATCGGGCATCAGACCTTCGACATCGTCGCGATGATCGGGATCATCCTGCTCATGGGCCTCGTCACGAAGAACTCGATCCTGCTCGTCGACTTCGCGAACCGACGCATGCGCGTGGGCGCGACTGCGCGCGAGGCCATGCTCGAAGCCGGGCCGACCCGCCTCCGTCCGATCCTCATGACCACCGGCGCGATGGTCCTCGGCATGATCCCGGTGGCCACGGGCATGGGGACGGGCGCGGAGTTCCGCCAGCCGATGGGCACGGCGGTGATCGGCGGGCTCATCGCGTCGACGATGCTCACTTTGATCATCGTGCCCGTCATTTACACGTGGATGGACGACCTTACGCGCTTCATCAAACGGCTCGTGACGCGAGCCCCGCGGGGAGCGGAACCCCAGCCTCTCAGGAGTGAGCTCGGATGAAAGATCTTCGTCACGCCCTGCCTCTCGCCGCCGCCGGCCTCTTCGTGGCGTCCTGCGTGTCAGCGCAGGCCGCGCCGTCGGCGAGCGTCGCGCCGCCCGCCGCCGCGGTCCGGACGGTCCCCGCCGCGCGTGGCTCGATCGCTCAGACCGTGAAGCTCTCCGGCTCTATACGGAGCGCGGCGCAATACCACCTTGGCTTCCGGCAGCCAGGCCGGCTTGCGGCGCGGTTCGTCGCCGCGGGCGACCGCGTCGACGCAGGGCAGGTCCTCGCACAGCTCGAGACCGGCGACCTCCAGGCCGCGGTCGTCGCGGCACAGGCGCGCTACGACCAGGTCGTGGCCGGCGCGTCGGCAGAGGATCTCGCTGCGGCCAAGCTCGGCCTCGACACGGCGCAACGGACGTTCGAGTCGACTCAGCGCACGACCACGAGCGACCTTGCCGCCGCGAAGGACGCGCTGGAGCAGCTGCTGGCGAGCTACGGGGCGGCGAAGACGAACCTCGTCACGCTGACCAGCGGCATCGCCAGCGATGCGGACTCGCTCCGGACCGGGGTCGACGACTCGCGCGGCCTGGCGAAGCGGACGATCACCGACCTTCAGGCGTCGGTCGGTCAGACCGCGGACATCGTCGCCGCGCGCAACACGATGGTCGCCGTGGACGGCACGCTGCGCTCGGCCCAAGACCTGATTCCGTCGCTGACCGCGGCGTACGACGACTACGTGGCGAAGCGGGACGGCCTGCTCGCCGCGCTCGGGACGTTCGAGACCAGCCCCACGCCGTCCGCGAAGCAGCGCTTCCAGATCGCGCTCGCGAGCTTCAACGACGCCGCGGACCGCTGCTCAGCTTCTGTGGACGCGATCCTTGGGCAGCTCACGTCCGCCGCGACCACCGCGGCCTCGATCGACGCGACGCTGAACGGTCCGGCCGTGCAGATCTATCCCGATCTCGGTGCCGCGCGGACGGACCTCTCACGCCTTCGAGTCCGCATCGCGGCGGCCCAGCAGTCGGGCGGCGGTGTGACGTCGCGGATCGCGCAGATCGCGGGCGCGAGCACCGCGATCACCGGCTACGTCTCAGGGGGTCTCACGAATGCGCAGCAGGCGGTCACGAACACGCAGGACCGGGGGAGCGCCTCGGTCGTGGCCTCACAGAACGCCCTCGAGGCAGCGAGGCTCGCGCTCCAGCGGACGTCCGCCCCGCCGAAGGCCTACGACATCGCGGCGGCGTATGCATCGCTGCTGGTCGCCCAGAGCACGCTCGACGGGGCAACGCTCCGCGCCCCCGCGGCCGGCACCGTCCTGTCGATCGGAGCCGAGCTGGGCGAGAACGTGAGCGCCGCGTTCATCGTCCTGGACGCCGCGACCCTCCAGCTGCGCGGGACCGTCGGCGAGGCCGACGTCGCCAGGCTCGGCGTGGGTCAGCCGGCGACGGTGCGAGTCGAGGCGCTCGGCGGGTCGATCTTGCGCGGCACCGTCACCGCAATCGACTCCGGCGCGACGCAAGCGTCGATCCCGCTCTACGGCGTCGCGGTCACGATCGGCGATCCGTCTCCGGCGCTGCGGACCGGTATGAGCGGCGGGGCGGACATCGTGGTCGCGAGCCGGGACAACGTGATCCTCGTCCCGAGCGGCACGGTCCGTATCCAGGGGACGAGGACCTTCGTGCAGGTCGTGAACGATGGCCAGCTTGCGGATCGAGACGTGAAGCTCGGGGCCGCGAACGATTCGCTGACCGAGATCACGAGCGGCCTCAGCGAGGGCGAGACCGTCGCCTACCCGAGGACCCGCTGACGAGGGCCCTAGCGATCGTCTAACGAGCTGGCTGCGGCTCCGTGTGTCCGGTCCTCACGGCAAGCTCTCTGCAGCCGAGGGCGAGCCAGATGAGCATCGTGAGCGGACGAACGAGCTCGATATGGATTCCGTTGCGTGCTCGCGCCGACCGGGTGGTGCCGCACATCGGCGACGATGCGCGCGTTCCGACAAAAAGACCGTCGCGCGCTCGCGCATCCGCCTCCGGAACGTCGCCCCTCGCGAGAAGCCTAGGCGAGCCTGGCCCGACGAGCATCAGCGCGAACCGGGATCAGAGACGATGCAACGCGGTCATTTCGCGGAGCGCGCTCATGCGCTCGGCTGCCTCGCGCAGCTCGGGCCCTGGCCGCGGCTCGAAGCGTCGCGACGCGGCAGGCGCGAGGGCAGGACGCTGCCCCTCGGTCGCCCACTGCGCCTGGCGCGCTGCGCCGGATGCCGCGGCTTCGACGATCGCGGGACGCACGACGGGCAGCTCGAAGACGTCGGCGCACAGCTGCGCCCAGGCTTCCGACGCCGCGCCGCCTCCGACCAGGGTCACCTCGGTCGGCGCGACGCCTGCCCGGTCCAACGCGTCGAGGGCGTACGCGATCCCGAACGTGACGCCTTCGACGACCGCATGGACGATCGCGTCGCGCCCGTGACCGGGACGGAGGCCGACGAACACGCCCGCCCCCTCGGGCCGGTTCGGCGTGCGCTCGCCCGACAGGTACGGCAGGAACGACAGCCCGGCGGCGTGGCCGTTCGCGACCGCCGCGTCGACGGCGCCGTGGTCCATCGCGAACAGGTCGCGCACCCACTCCGTCGCGTTCGTGCAGTTGAGGGTGCACGCGAGGGGGAGCCAACCACCCGTCGAGTCACAGAACGCCGCCGCCTCGCCGCGCGGGTCGACCGCGGGTTCCGCTCGGTAGGCGAACGCCGTTCCGGACGTCCCCAGGCTCACCGCCACCGGACCCTCGACCACGACATCGCAGCCGATCGCGGCGCACATGTTGTCGCCGCCGCCCGCGCTCACCGGGATACCGACCTCGAGCCCGAGCGACTCGGCGGCCTCGCGACGCAGCGTGCCGACGACGCTGAGCGACGGCGCGATCGGCGGCAGGCTGCGTTCCCAGTCACGCCGCTCGTCGATGGCGGCGAGCACCGCGTCGCTGTACTGACGCGAGCGGACATCGAAGTACGCGGTGCCCGACGCATCGCCGGATTCGGTGACGAACCGGCCGGTGAGCCAGAGGTTCAGGTAGTCGTGCGGCAGGCACATCCGCGCGGTGCGTGCGTAGGCGTCCGGCTCGTGCGCGGCGACCCACGCGATCTTCGCCGCGGTGTAGCCGGGCAGCAGCAGGTTGCCGGTCAGCTCGAGGACGCGCCCGTCGCCGCCGAGCTTCCGCGTCAGCTCGGCGCATTCGCGGGCGGTCGTCGTGTCGTTCCAGAGCTTCGCCGCTCGCACCGGTCGATCGCCCTCGTCCAGACAGACGAGCCCGTGCTGCTGTCCGGACACGCCGATGCCGCCGACGTCGAACGTGTCGCCGCGGAACGCGTCGCGCACGGCGGTGCGGAGCGCGTCGATCCACCAGGCCGGGTCCTGCTCGCTCGTGCCGTCATCGCGCGCGATGAGCTTGTGTGGCGCGCGGCCGACGGCGACGACCGCACCGGTGGTCGCATCGCGGAGGACGGCCTTGGTCGCCTGCGTGCCGCAGTCCACGCCGAGAAAGACCCGTGGCATTCGCCGGTCGCTACCGCCCCGTGTAATAACGCTGCGCGAGGGCCCAGGCGTCCTTGCCACAGGTCGAGCCGAGGACTCGGCCGGCAAAATCGTCCGCCTCCACGTGGATACCGCCGTACAGGCGGGACTGACCCGCCTGGTCCGCGGCGTCGTAGTACGTCGCCCACTGGAGAACGACGTCTGCGCTCGGGCCCGCTTCGATCTTGAACGAGCCCGCTTTGACCGTCCACTCGGCGAGGCCGCCGGGGAAGTATTCGCTCCCGGTGATGCCGACGAGCACCTCCGCGGCGGCGCGGCTGAACGTGCTGTGGCCGGAGACGTAGCCCGGGAACGCGGGCGTCACGAAGGTCGGCAGCTGGAAGGGCATCCAGGTGGTCCCGAGGATCCAGGCAACGTGGGCGCTATCGGCGGGGCCTCTGCGCCACGTGTGGATCGCGATCGCGCCCTCGTGGCCGCGAAGCGCCGCCATCGGCGCGCCCGCCGCGGTCCGCTCGCGCGTGATCAGCTCGACGAGCCCGGGTACGAGCGGCAGTCCCTCCTTGTCGTACGCCGGTAGGGACGGATCGCTCGACTGTCCGCGGCCGGCCATGTAGCGGATGAGCGAGATCGGCCGGATGCCGTCGTAGTGACCCTTGAGGCCCCAGGCGACGATCGCGGCGTCGTGGACGGCACCGTTGATCGCGAGATAGAGCTTCACGTCCCACTGCAGCCGGTCGACGACCGGGCCGCTCCCGCCGATACGAAGGTTCGGCGCGAGCTGGTCGGAGACCGCGTTCGCGATCACGTTCCAGTGGCCGGGAGGCGTCTCGGAGCTCGGCCCGTCCGCCCAGAACTCCGCGATCGTTCGGTAGAAGTCGCCCTGGCGCACGAGCTGGGGCGAGTACGCGCGCCCGTTGGTGGGGTTGACCGCGCGGCCGTGCCCGTCGTTCGACCCGAGGCCGTTGGCGCCGAGCGCACCCGGGGAGACGTCGATCGAGGTGGCGCTCGTCGGGTCGAGGAGGCTGCTGTCGCGGATGACCTGAACGGCCTGCGACTTGAAGAGGGCGTCGGTCGATGGATCGCCGAGCCGCGGCTGCGGTCCGGGATCGAAGGGCACCCCCGACGCGCCGCCGGCCGGGACGGCAAAAGGCGTCACGTGTCCCCAGTGCGGCCCGACCGCCTGCTGCACGCTGGACGGCAGGACCACCCCGTTCTGGCTCACCTGGTACTCGATCTGAAGCGGCTGCCACCGGTTCGGATCGACGAGCTTGATCTGCGGCAGGGCCACGATGAGCGGCGGGTTGACCGGCCTGTAGTCGGTCGCGGCGTACCCGTTCGCCTCGTTCGAACCGTCCGCCTTGCCGTAGTCGAGTACGGCCTTGGCGATCCGATTGCCCACGGCCGCCGGCGAATCGCCCTCCGTGGTCGTGACGTTCGTCGGATAGGCGAGCGCGTCCATGATGTCGGCGAACTCGGAGAGCGACTTGTCCGCGCCGACGGCCTTGATGAAGCGCGCCGTGAGGACGCGGTACGCCGCGTAGCTGATCGCCTCGTTCCGTGCCGCCGTCAGGTCGCACGCGTGCAGCTTTTCCTTGATGAGGTAGCCCGAGGCGGTCGGGTCGTAGGCGGCCCACGCGTCCCACATCGCGACGGAGACGTGGAACAGGTTGCGTGCGTGCACCGGCGGATTCGGCAACGACCGTCGGATCGCGCCGAGCAGCGCCTCATCCCAGCGGCGGGCGACGGACCAGCCGGGGAGGTCCGTGGTCGGCGCGCACGCCGGCGCGCGGTCCGCTGATGGCGATGCGACGAGCACGGCGCCGCTGACGATCGCGACGGCGGCGACCACGGCCACGCCGACGGCGGCTCGCGCGCGAATCGGCATGCTCCGGCTCGCGTTCACCCGGTCGGCAAATCTAGGTCAGCTTCCGCCCGGCGACCAGAGACGCGCCTCCCCGTCGCCGCGCCGCAAGACCGCGAACTCGTTTGCCTTGACGCGGACCCATGGCCCGGTCTCCGCGCCAGGCCAGGCGACCCGGACCTCCGCGCTCGTCGCGTCGCCGATCCCGAAATGGATCCAGCCGTTCTGGCCGCCGGCGTGGCCGCCACCGACCGTCAGCTCACGTCGAAGGATCCGCTCGCCCACGCGCACCTGCACCCATGCCCCGATCGCGTCGACGTTCGGTGCGGGCTGCACGATGCGGAGCGCCAGCCAGTTGCCCATAGCGCGTGGGTGAGAGGCGTCGCCCGTCCCGACGTTCCGCCACAGCCGGACCGGCCCGCGGTAGTTGACCTCGATGAGGTCGAGCATGCCGTCGACGTTGAAGTCGGCCAGCGCCGCTCCCCGCCCTCGTTCGAAGGTGATGATGCCGGCGGCATCGGCTGCCTCGCGGAACGTCCCGTCCGCTTGCCCGAGGAGAAGGTCGCTCGGGTCCCGCAGCGCGTGGTCGGGCTCGTCGGTGACGTTGCCCTTCGAGATGAAGAGATCGACGAAGCCGTCGTTGTTGACGTCCGCGAACTCGTCGTGCCAGGCGGTGGAGGGCCGGGTGTCGCCGCCGGTGAACGGTCGCGCGGCGTTGGCCCCGCGCCGTAGCCCGATGTCGCGGTAGGTCGGCTGCGACGGACCGGCGGCGAGCGTCTGCAGCCGATTGTCCGCCTGGCTCGTGAGGAATACCTCCGGGTACCCGTCGCCGGTGAGGTCATAGCTCGCGATGCCCATCCCCTCGACCTGCACGCTCACCCATCCGTCGTCGGCCGTGTAGAGAGACGGCGCGTCACCCGGCGCGACGCGCCAGAGCTGCTCCTGGCCCTCGGTCGGCGGGTAGTAGTGCCGGTCGTTGCTGACGCGAAGATCCATTCGGCCGGAGCGACTCCAGTCGCTAAAGAGCATCGAGAGGGCACACCAGCTGGGTCTGAGCGGGGTCGCCGGTGCGTAGGCCACACCGCCCGCGGTCGGCCGGAGGAGCTGGTTGTCGAAGCAGAGCTTGTGCGGATCGGTGCTGGCGGGATCGACGTAGTTCCCGAAGGCAAGCGTCGGCAGCGTCGCGCCGGCCTCCCACGTCGCGCTGAACGCCATCGTGGCGGCGGTCGGCGCGCTGAAACCCCATCTCTCGTTCGCGCGCTGGAAACGGCAGCCGCCGAGGCCGCGGAGGAGGACGTTCTCGCCATTCCGGAGCACCACGAGGTCGGTGATCCCATCGCCGTCGATGTCGATGGGATAGGCGCCGTTCACGGCTGTGAGGTCCGTGACTGGATCGCGCAGCCGGATGAAACGAAGGGCGCCCCCGACGGGACTGTCGTTCCGATAGAGCGCCGCTGAGCCGCTACCCCCGGCGAGATAGAGATCGGGCCGCCCGTCGCCGTCGCAGTCGAAGACCGCGACGCCGCCGCCGGCCGCGTACTCGAAACCGCCGTCGTAGGTGTGCTCGACACCGGCGATCGCGGTCTCTTCCACAAAGTGCGGTGCCGCGAGCGCGACCGACGGGGGCGATCGGGAGAGCACCCCCGTGGACGCGACGGCCGCGACGATCGCGACGAGCAGCGCGCCGATCGCGCCGATCGCGACCATCGGTGGGCCGCGCCGGGCGCCCGCCCTGGGATCGCGATGCATCGTCAGCGGACCTCCGATGTCGAGATCGTCGCGCGAGACGCCAGAGACTGGTCTGACCAGAAGGCCAAGGAGCCGAACACCCAACGCGGGCCGGGTCCGGTTCTCGTATATCAGAGGGCAGGGTGGTAGCGTGACCGCCGCGTAGCGTTCAGTGAGCGCGCTCGCGGGAGGAAGACACCCTATGCGTAGAAGCTTGGCTGTGCTTGCGACAGGAATGACATTGGTCGTCTCGGCGTGCGGTGGCGGCGGTGGCGGCGGTGGCGCCGCCGGAACGGCCGCCGCGGGCTGCACCGTCGGAGTCTCCTGGAACAACTACCAGGAGGAGCGTTGGGCGAAGTGGGATGAGCCCGCGATGAAGAAAGCGATCGAGGCCGGCGGCGGGAAGTACGTCTCGAACGACGCGAAGTCCTCGGCGGAGACCCAGGCCAGCAACGTCGACAACCTGATCTCGCAGGGCGCGAAGGTCGTGGTCATCCTCGCCCAGGACGGCACCGCGATCAAGCCGGCGGTCGCGAAGTCGATCCAGAACGGCGTTCCGGTCATCGCCTACGACCGGCTCATCGAGGATCCGAAGGCCTTGTACATCACCTTCGACAACGTCCTCGTGGGCAAGCTCGAGGCGCAGGCCGTCTTCAAGGCCAAGCCCGAAGGCAACTACGCGATCATCAAGGGCAACAAGGCCGACGCGAACGCCGACTTCCTGCGTAGCGGCATGGAGCAGGTCATCGGCGACGCCGTGAAGTCAGGCAAGATCAAGATCGTCGGCGAGACCTACACGGACAACTGGGACCCATCCAAGGCGCAGACCAACATGGAGCAGATCCTCACGCAGAACCAGAACAAGGTCGATGCCGTGCTCTCCGAGAACGACGGCATGGCCGGTGGTGTGATCGCCGCTCTCACCGCACAGGGCCTGGCGGGTAAGGTGCCTGTCTCTGGTCAGGACGGCGACAAAGCCGCCCTCAACCGCGTCGCGCTCGGGACGCAAACGGTCGACGTGTGGAAGGACGCGCGGCTGCTCGGCAAGACCGCCGGCGACGCCGCGGTCCAGCTGTGCAAGAACTCCGACCCAACCAAGGTCAGCGGGACCGCCCAGTTCAAGACGCCGGGCGGGAACAGCCTGAGCTCGATCCTTCTGACGCCGAACCCGATCACCAAGGACAACCTCAAGGACGTCCTCGACGCGGGCTGGGTCACCAAGGCCGATCTCTGCCAGGGCGTGCCGGCCGGAAGGGCCTCTGCCTGCGGTTGATGCGTTCATAGCGCGTTTCTCATGGAAGCGCCCTGCCTCGCTCACGCGGGGCAGGGCGCGTCTTTACCGAGGCACATGACGGAGGTCGAGGCAGCGAGCTGATGGGAGTGTCGGTCCCCGGCGAGGCGACCACGGAGGGCCAACCCGCCCCGCCGATACGTTCAGGCGTCGATACCGTGCGTTCCGCACTTGCGCCCGTCACCGACGTGCTGCGCCGGCTCGAGGTCGACACTCGCCTGTTCGGGATGGTCGCGGCGCTGGCCCTCATCTGGATCGGCTTCAACGTCCTGTCCGGCGGAACGTTCCTTACCGCGCGCAACCTGTGGAACCTGTCGGTCCAGAGCGCTTCGATCGCGATCATGGCCACGGGGATGGTCCTGGTGATCGTGTCGCGCAACATCGATCTTTCCGTCGGGTCGATGCTCGGCTTCCTCGGCTACACGATGGCGATGACCCAGGCGGTCTGGATCCCGCAGAGCCTCGGGCTCGGGCTCGAGCAGCCGTACACCTGGATCCTCACGCTGCTCGTCGGGATCGTGCTCGGGGCGGCGATCGGCGGAGCGCAGGGCTTCGTGGTCGCGTACGGGGGCGTGCCGTCTTTCATCGTGACTCTCGGTGGCCTCCTCGTGTGGCGCGGTCTCATCTTTCGGTACGCGCAGGGCCAGACGATCGCACCGCTCGACACGACCTTCCAGATGCTGGGCGGCGGCACGGTCGGGACGCGCGTCGGCGCGCTGGGGGAGTGGCCAAGCTGGACCCTCGGTCTCGTCTTGTGCATCGCCATCGGCTATGCGCAGATCACGTCGCGACGCCGCAAGGGGCGATATGGCTTTCCGGTCCGTCCGCTGTGGGCCGAAGTGCTCGTCGGGGCGGCCGCGTGTGGGGCCGTGCTGGGCACCGTCTGGGTCGCGAACAGCTACCCGCTACCGCCCAACGTCGCCGTGCTGTACGCGCAGGAGCATGGGATCCCGGTGCCACCCGGCGGCCTCTTCATTCCGACCGGTATCGCGTTCCCGGTGGTGATCATGCTCGGCGTCACCCTCGTCGTGACGTTCCTTGCCACGCGACGCCGTTTCGGCCGGTACGTCTACGCGATCGGCGGCAATCCCGATGCGGCGGCGCTCGCCGGGATCAACGTGCGGCGGACGATCATGCTCACGTTCGCTCTGATCGGAAGCCTTGCCGCCGTGAGCGCCGCGGTGCAGACGGCGCGTCTCAACGCCGCAGTGACGAGCCTCGGTGTCCAGAACGAGCTCGACGTGATCTCCGCCGCGGTCATCGGGGGGACGTCCTTTGCCGGCGGCATCGGGACGGTCCCTGGCGCGATCCTCGGCGCCGTCGTCATGCAGTCGCTACGCTCGGGCATGGTGCTGCTGCTCGTCGACTCGCCGACCCAGGACATCGTCGTAGGGATCGTCCTCGTCGTTGCCGTCGGCCTCGACGCGGTCGTGCGCCGGCGGGTGAGCTGAGCCGACGATGATCACTCCGACGACGCCAGCGCCGGGCACAGCGCCTGGGCGCGTTCCGCTGGTGGAGCTGCGGAACATCCACGTCGCCTTCGGCGGTGTCCGAGCCGTCGCCGGCGTGACGATCGACCTCCACGCGGGCGAGGTCGTCGGGGTCGTCGGCGGCAACGGCGCCGGAAAGACGACGCTCATGCGGACGCTCTCCGGCGCGCGGCCGCCGGATTCGGGGCAGATCCTCGTCAACGGACAGCCGGTCGCGATCGGCAATCCCCGTGAGGCGAAGGCCCTCGGGATCGAGACGATCTATCAGACGCTCGCGCTCGCGGACAACCTCGACGCGCCGGCGAACGTGTTCCTCGGCCGCGAGCTGGAGGCGGCGACCACGCTCGACGACGCCGCGATGGAGTCCGCGACGCGCAAGGTCATCGGACGCCTCAACCCGAACTTCAAGAACTTCAAAACGCCGGTCCTCCGGCTCTCCGGCGGACAGCGCCAGGCGGTCGCGATCGCTCGCGCGATCCACTTCAACGCGCGCGCCCTGATCATGGACGAGCCGACGGCCGCGCTCGGCCCCGCCGAGACCGCGCAGGTGCACGCCCTCATCCGGCAGCTCAAGAGCGAGGGCATCGGGATCTTCCTCGTCAGCCACGACATCCACGACGTGTTCGACCTGTCCGAGCGGATCAGCGTCATGTACCACGGCAGGCTGGTCGGCACCGTCAACAAGAACGACGTCACGACCGACGAGGTCCTCGGGATGATCATCCTGGGCAAGCCGCCGACGAAGCTCACGCGCCAGGAGCTCGCCGAGCTACACGGCTAGGGCCGCCGGCCTCCCGCGCGACCGGTCCGGGACGCCTCCTCGTCGCGCGCTCCCCCGGTGGCGTCGACGGCCCAGATCCGGCGATTGACCAGGCCCTCGAGAAGCTCCTGCTGGCCGGAGCGCGGTCGCGGATCGATCTCGCCCGAGGCGACGTGACGCTCGAGGTCGTCAAGCGTCACCGAGCCCGATAGGATCGCGGCCCCGAGCTCCCTCGACCAGCCCGCGTAGCGCGCCGTGCGCGGCGCGGCGAGCGTCCGCTGGTCGACCATGTCGGCGGCCACGAGCAGCGCTCGCGCGAGGGTGTCGATGCCTCCGATGTGCGCGTGGAAGAGGTCGATCCGGCTCACGCTCTGCCGGCGAAGCTTCGCGTCGAAGTTGAAGCCGCCAGTGGTGAAGCCGCCGGCGGCGAGGATCTCGTGAAGGGCCAGCGACAGCTCGTCGACCGAGTTCGGGAACTGGTCCGTGTCCCAGCCGTTCTGGTAGTCGCCGCGGTTCACGTCGATGCTGCCGAAGGCGCCGAGCGCGATCGCGCTCGCGACCTCGTGATGGAAGCTGTGCCCCGCGAGCGTCGCGTGGTTGGCCTCGAGGTTCAAGCGGTACTCGCCGGCGAGATCGTGGCGCTCGAGGAACCCGACGACGGTCGCGGCGTCGTAGTCGTACTGGTGCTTCGTCGGCTCCTGTGGCTTCGGCTCGATGAGCAGCGTGCCCGTGAAGCCGATCCGGTGCTTGTGCTCCGCGACGAGCGCCAGGAACCGCGCGAGCTGGGCCTCTTCTCGCGCGAGATCGGTGTTGAGCAGCGTCTCATAGCCCTCACGCCCGCCCCACAGGACGTAGTTCGATCCGCCCAAGCGATGCGTGACCTCGAGCATCGTCTTGACTTGCGCCGCGGCGTAGGCGAACACCTCCGGATCCGGATTCGTCGCGGCGCCCGCCGCATAGCGCGGGTGCCCGAACAGGTTCGCGGTGCCCCAGAGGAGCCGCACTCCCGTGCGCGCCATGTGTCCTTCGACCCGGTCCACGCTGGCGGCGAGGTTCGCGCGCGTCTCCGCGTACGTCCGACCCTCGGGTGCCACGTCGCGATCGTGAAACGTGAAGAATGGGACGCCGAGCTTCTCGATGAACTCGAACGCGGCGTCGAGCTTCGCCTCTGCGGCGGCCCGCGC
>Ga0209689_1000095_pt1 | contig 47439 bp, 49 predicted proteins | sample GraSoiAngelo_149_FD_187119 | JGI IMG/M metagenome (GOLD analysis project Ga0209689, IMG submission 187119) | Grasslands soil microbial communities from the Angelo Coastal Reserve, California, USA - 14_1009_09_30cm (SPAdes) (version 2) | ecosystem: Environmental > Terrestrial > Soil > Grasslands ... | reverse complement strand
GCGCTGCCGGCCGCCGTGCTGGCCGCCGTCATCATCGGCGTCATCGCCGTCGAGGCTGCGCCGTCGCCCTCGGCTTCCCCGACCACGTCCAAAAACTACGCCCAGGTCTTCGTCGACAAGCTGGCGGCCATCCTCCACCTGACGCCGACCCAGACCCAGGATGCGCTCAAGCAGGCGGAGCTGCAGACCGTCGACCAGATGCTCAAGGACGGCCAGATCACCAAGCAGCAGGCCGATGCCCTGAAAGCGAAGATCAATGCCGGCCAGGGCCTGGGCCCGATCGGTAGATTTGGCTTCCGTCATGGTGGCGGCTTCAAAGCCGGTGCCGCCGTGATGCGGGACCTGACGACCGCGGAACTCAACGCCGCCGCGTCAGCACTGCATATGAGCGCGGCGGACTTTCAGAGTGCGCTGCGGTCGGGGAAGTCGCTGGCTGACCTCGAGACCCAGCAGAAGGTCAGCGACAGCGCCGTCAAGGCCGCGATGAAGAGCGCGGCCAAGGGCGTCCTCGACAAGGCGGTCAAGGCTGGCACGATAACCCAGAGCCAGGAAGACGCGATCCTGTCCCGAGTGGGCTCCGGCTTGAACTTCCGCTTCGGGCACAAGGGGTTCCCCGGCTCGGCGCCGGGAGCGGCGCCCAGTGGATCGCCCGCGGCGACGCCAGCTGCCTATTACTCGTCGATCTAACGAGCGGCGCCACGAGCCCACGACAAGGCAGGCACAATTCGGCGACGGTCCTCGCTCCGCCTTCGCGTCGTAGTGTTGCGCGCCTAATCTGATAGCGGAGGAGTGGCTGTCGAAGCCACGGAATTTGAACTGGCTTCAGTTCGCGGTGGCCGCGCTGGTGTTGCCGCCGAATCCCAGAGAGCGACATTTCTGGGGTCGCCTGGCGGTGCTGCAGCTGATCTATTCCCTCGCCGGGCTGCTGGTGGGTTTCGCCTGCATCGTGGGTGGGATCGTGCTGTTCTTCCACGGGGTGGTCGGGTCCAGTAGCTGGGTCGGCCAGTTCATCGGCGTGCAAAGCAAGCTGTCCGATGCCGCCCCTGGAACCGTGCTCTTCGTGGTCGGACTGGCGGTGGTCTGGCTGACGCGATTCTCGGTCCGGGTCCGGCAACCGATCGAGATCGATCTGCGAAACCCCGGCCACCCATCCGAGGGGCACGCCCTTCCGGAGCGCCGGCGCAAGGCGAGTTAGTCTTCGCTCGCGTAGTGACGAAGGATCGCTTCGACCTGTCGCCGAGTCTCCGCCGGGGTGCCGCGGTTGTCGATCACGTGGTCGGCGAGCCGGCGCTTTTCATCAAGCGGCATCTGGGCCGCGATCCGCTGATGAGCTTCCTCTTCCGTTAGCCCGCCGCGCTCGATCAGGCGGCGCATCTGCGTCTGAGGGTCGACCCAGACCACGATCACCTTCTCGACCACGCCAGTCCGCAGGTTCTCGAAGAGCAGCGGGATGTCGACGATCAGCACCCCCGCGCGATCGCGGCGTGCCGCGATCGCCGCGTCCATACGCTCCCGGATCCGAGGATGGGTGATGGCGTTGAGCCGGGCGCGCGCCGAGGCGTCCGCAAAGACGATGGCGGCCAGCGTGCGCCGGTCGAGCCGGCCGTCGGGAAGCAGGATGTCGCGGCCGAAGCTCGTGACGATCTCGTCCAGAGCCGGTTGGCCGGGCTCGACCACCTCGCGGGCCATCTGGTCCGCGTCGATGAGCTCCGCGCCGAGCTCGGTAAACATGGCGCCGACCATGGTTTTGCCCGAGCCGATTCCGCCGGTGAGTCCCAGGACTCTCATGTCTGCCAGACCGTACGATTACAAGAGATGACGCTGGCCAAGTCGATCGCGGTCCTGGCAGTCCTATTGGCAGCCATCGCGTACTTCACCATTCGGGCGCGCCAGCTCTATCGCATGTTGCGCCTGGGTCCCAACGAAAATCGCATCGATCGCCTCCCGGAGCGCGTCCGAGGTGTCCTCAGCTACGTAGGGGCCCATACCCGAATGTTCCGCAACGTCTATTCTGGGGTTCTTCACTTCTTCATCTTCTACGGCTTCGTCGTCCTCCTTACGGCGATCATCCAGGCCTTTGGGCAAGGTATCGTTCCGGCGTTCAGCCTGGCGGTGATCGGCGGCGACACCTGGATCGCGTTCCTGCAGGACCTCTTCGGCGTGCTCGTCCTGGTCGGGGTCGGGATGGCGTTGATCAACCGGCTGATCATCCGGCCGCGCCAGTTCCACGAGAGCAATGAAGTCGATGCCCTCATCATCCTCGGGCTGATCGCGACCATCATGCTCGGCATGCTCGGGCAGAATGCCGCGCGGATCGCCCAGGGTGGCGATCCCTCGATGGCATGGCGGCCGTTCTCATCGGCGATCGCCCGGGTGTTCGCAGGGCTCGGTTGGCAGGGGAGCGCGGCCATTGCGCCTCACGAAGTCTTCTACTGGATCCACATCCTCGGCGTCCTGGCCTTTCTCGCGTACATTCCGAGCTCGAAGCACCTGCACATCATCGTCGCCATCCCCAACATCTTCTTCCGCAAGCTGCCCCCCAGGATCGGCGCCCAGCTGTCGCCGATCGATCTCGAGCACGCCGAGCACTACGGCGTGAGCGCCGTCACCCAGTGGTCGTGGAAGAACCTGCTCGACCTCTATTCCTGCACCGAGTGCGGCCGCTGCCAGGAGCAATGCCCGGCCTTTTTGACCGGTAAGCCGCTCAATCCAAAGATGATCATCGTCGACGCTCGCGAAAACCTCTATCAGACGGTGCGCGACGCACCCGCCGAGCAGCGGCGCGAAGCTCCGGCAACCCAGAAACTGATCGGCGACGCGATCAAGGAGGACGAGATCTGGGCCTGCGTCACCTGCGGCGCCTGCCAGCAGGAATGCCCGGTGCTGATCGAGCACGTTCCAAAGATCGTCGACATGCGCCGCAGCCTGGTGCTGGAAGAGAGCCGTTTCCCGAAGGAAGCCCAGGGGGCGCTGCGCAGCATCGAAACCCAGGGCAACCCGTACGGCCTGCCGCGGGCGCAACGTGGCGACTGGGCGCAAGGCCTCGATGTCAAGACCATCGAGGAGAAGCCCGATGCTGAGTACCTGTACTTCGTCGGTTGCGCTGCCTCCTACGACGAGGCCAACCGGGCGGTGGCCCGAGCCTTCGTCGGCTTGCTGCAGAAAGCCGGGGTGGACTTCGCCATCCTTGGCGCGCACGAGACCTGCAACGGCGATCCAGCTCGACGGATCGGCAACGAGTACCTGTACCAGACCCAGGCGCAGGCGAACATCGAGGCCATGAATGGGGCCAGGGTGAAGAAGGTGATCGCCACCTGCCCCCACTGCTTCAACACCATCAAGAATGAGTATCCCCAGTTTGGCGGTGCGTTCGAGGTCATCCACCACACCCAGCTCCTGGCCAGCCTGATCAAGGACGGCCGGCTGCGGCCGACCAGGCCCATCGATGGCAAGCTCACCTACCACGACTCGTGCTACCTGGGCCGCTGGAACGATATCTACGATCCGCCGCGGGCTGTGGTCGAAGCCATCCCGGGAGCCGAGCTGGTGGAGATCGAGCGCCATCGTAAACGCGGCTTCTGCTGCGGGGCGGGCGGGGGCCGGATGTGGATGGAGGAAAAGATCGGCAAGCGGATCAACCACGAGCGCGTGGAGCAAACGCTTCGCACCCAGGCGCCCCGCGTCGCGACCGCCTGTCCCTTTTGCCTGACGATGTTCCGCGACGGGATTTCCGCCAAGGGGGCCGAGAGTCAACTGCAGGTGAGAGACCTCGCCCAGTACCTGGCCGAGTCCGTCAATGGAGCAACGCCGGCGCTACCGACCGGCTCAGACGTTCCGGCGCATTGACTTCACCCGAACGAGGGCGTAGTGTACGGAGGCTATGAGGCGGCGGATTCTCGCCAGCGGGCTCGCGACCTTCAAGGGCGGAGCCTGCCAATTCCGGGCCTCACATCATTGAGATCGATCTAGCTTAGACCCCGTTTCGAGCGCGTTTGACCGTGAGGCCCATCGGCCCACGGTTTTTTGTTGTCCAGCGCAATCTATCCAGGAGTTGACATCATGGCGATCCACGAAAGCGAACTGAATCGCACGGCGGTCGAGGTCGAGGGGATCTCGAAGCGCTTCGGAGAGGCCGTCCGGCCACATCGCCTGATGCCCTGGCGGAAGGCGAAGAAGCCAAAGCTGGCCCTTGACCAGGTGTCGATGCACGTCGAGACGGGGAGGATCACCGGCATCCTGGGGGCGAACGGAAGCGGCAAATCGACGCTGATCCGCATCCTGGCCACGCTACTGACGCCTGACGCCGGCACCGCCTCCGTGTTCGGATACGACGTGGTGCGTCATCCCGCGCAGGTGCGGCGGCACATTAACCGGGTGTCGGTGGAGGCGTCCTTCTTCAAGGAGATGAGTCCCTGGGAGAACATGCTCTACGCCGCGCGCCTCTACGGCAGCGGCGGCGATGGCACCCGCGATCGGGTGGAAGCCATGCTGGACCGGCTGGGGTTGCCGCTGGACACGCTCGATAAGCCGATGAAGCAGCTGTCGCGCGGCCAGCAGCAAAAGGTGGCGATCGCGCGCAGCTTCCTGACCTCGCCGTCGCTGCTGCTGATGGACGAACCGACCACCGGCCTGGATCCGCGCTCCAAGCGCGAGGTGCAGGAGCTGGTCCGCTCGATCCGCCGGGACCGGGCGGCGACGGTGTTGCTCTGCACCCACGACCTGCAGGAAGCCGAGGTGCTCTGCGACCGGGTGCTGGTGATCGATCAGGGCCGCGTCCTGGCCGAGGGCGCGCCGGCGGAGCTGGTTCGCAGCCACGCCGACGTGGGCGGCAGCCTCGAGGACGCCTTCATGCGCCTGACCGGCAAGCGGCTCGAAGAAGACGAGGAGGAGAAAGAGGAATGATGGGCAATACGCTCCGCTGGGAGATGAATGCCTTCGTCGGCTTCATCGAGCGGCAGAAGAACCTCTACCGGCGCTACTGGGCCTGGGAGGCCGTGTGGCTGCTGTACAACCTGGTCTCCGTCCTCAGCATCGGCTACCTGGCCGCCGGGTTATCCACGCTCGGCGTCGAGAGGTCGAGCGTCAACCTTCAGCAGACCGAGCTCTACTTGCTGATCGGGGCATTGCTCTGGACCTACCTCTCGATGGTGTTCTTCGAGGTTTCCTTCGCGATCACCTGGGAACGCTGGGAAGGGACCATCGAGTACACCTTCATGGCGCCCATCAAGCGCCTGACGCACCTGCTGGGCATGTGCGCCGCCTCGCTGATCTACGGCATCCTGCGGGCGGCGATCATCGGCCTGGCGGTCGTTGCTCTCTTCCGGCTCGATCTATCGCACGCCAACTGGCTGACGGCGCTGGCGCTCTTTGCGGCCGCGACCTTGCCGCTGCTCGGCCTGGGCATCTTCACTTCGATCTTGCCGCTGCTCTCGCCGGAGAAGGGTGAGCAGATGGCGTTCGCGGTGCAGGGTGTGCTGTTGCTGATCTCGGGGGTCTACTACCCGATCACCGTGCTGCCGGGGCCGCTCCGCGTGGTGGGGATGGTGTCGCCGCTGACGTACACGCTGGACGGCGTTCGCCAGGCCCTCCTGCATGGCCTCTCGCTCGCCGCGGCGCTGCCCGACATCGGCATCTTGTTGCTCATGGGCGTCGTGCTGGTGCCGGCCTCGGTCTGGTGTTTCGGCCGCGCCGAGGTGCGGGCCAAGCGCCTCGGCCTGTTGAAGCGGAGCGGCTAGCCCGCCAGGGAGGTCAATAGATGAACCCGAGGATGCCGGCCATCGACGACACGGTTCGGTAGTCGACGCGGCCCCAACCGCCGCCGGGGACGCCCCACCAGTTCATCTCCGAGACCAGGAAGGATCCGTTCGGGTTGACGCTCTCGACGTAGGCGACATGGCCCTGCGGTGACGTGCCGCTATATCCCATCACCATGATCGCGCCGGCCCGCGGTGCTGAGCCTTCGGCATACCCGAACGGACGCGCGTTCCACCACCACTGTGCGGCATTCCCGCGCCACGGGACGTAGCGCTTGTGCGCCACCCACCAGGTGCAGTAGCCATAGGTGAAGCCGTTGCCCGCTCCGGATACGGAGCCAACCGCCCAGGCCGGGCCGGCCGGAGCCCGCGCCGCCGCTGCCCGTTGGACGGCGGGTCGAGCGGTCGCCCTGGCCGGTGTCGGGCTCGCCTCGGCGGTCGCCTCCGTGTAGATGATCACGGCGGTCCGCGTCGGGCGAGGTACGACTCGGTCGTCGTCGTAGCTGACCGGGCTGCGTTGCGGAACAACCGCCGAGGCCGCCGATAACGCAACGAGTTGATGTGGTCCGGCGGAGAACGCGCCGAACCCGAGCGCGAAGATCACCCCTCCACCTGCCGTGCGGCGCAGCGTTAGGCCAACGGTGCGATTCACGGTCCAACCTCCTTCCCTCAGTTGGATCAGATGCGCCGTCTAAACTGGCCGTTTAGAACCCTGAGTGCAAAGAAGGAGTCGAACCGTAACGTGACTGACCGTGTTCGACCCTACCACAAAGGGTGCACACCCTGTCAAGTCGCGGAACTCGACGGGGAGGGTGGTCCGGCGCCGGGTGCGCCCGGCCGCCACACCTACAATCAACCCATGCTGGGCCGGATCGATCACGTCGGAATCGCGGTTCGCGATCTCGACCAGGCGATCCAGGTGTACGAGCGCCGGCTCGGGTTGCGCGCGACCGGACGGGAGCGTCTCGAGGCCGAGGGGATCGAGGTCGCGATGATCCCGATTGGGGAGAGCCGCATCGAGCTGATCACCCCGCTGAGCTCGGAGTCTAAGGTCGAAAAATTCTTGCAGGATCGGGGCGAGGCGGTGCATCACGTGGCATATGCCAGCGACGATGTCGGGGCGTCCCTGGCGCAGGCGGGAGCGGCCGGCGCCCAACTGCTGGATGAGGCCGCCCGACCCGGCGCGCACGGGACGCGCATCGGCTTCGTGCACCCGAAAAGCCTCTGTGGCGTCCTGACCGAGTTCGTGGAGGCGGATGGCCAGCACGGCGCCTGAGCCAACGCCGGAACCGTCGCCGAGGCCGACCACAGATAGCGGGCTCCCCCTGAAGCCGGTCTATCGGGCGGCTGACGCGCGGGCGGAGGCGGCGCCGCCGGGCGAGTATCCGTTCACGCGTGGCATCTATCCGGAGATGTACCGCCGCCGGCCCTGGACGATCCGGCAGTATGCGGGGTTCGGGAGCGCCGCCGAGACGAACCGCCGCTTCCGTTACCTGCTGGGCCACGGGCAGACCGGCCTCTCGGTCGCCTTTGACCTCCCGACCCAGATGGGCCACGACGCCGATTCGCCGATGGCCCGTGGCGAAGTGGGCAAAGTCGGCGTGTCGATCTCGTCACTGAAGGACATGGAGACGCTGCTGGACGGCATCCCGCTGGCCGAGGTCAGCACCTCGATGACGATCAACGCGCCCGCCGCCCTCTTGCTCCTCCTCTACGAGCTGGTCGCCGAGCAGCAGGGCGTCTCCGGCGACCGGCTGAATGGCACCGTGCAGAACGACATCCTCAAGGAATATGCGGCGCGCGGTACCTATGTCTTTCCGCCGCGCCCGTCGATGCGCCTCACCACCGATGTCTTCGGGTATTGCAAGGAGCGGCTGCCGAACTGGAACACCATCTCCATTTCTGGCTATCACCTGCGCGAAGCGGGGGCCACGGCGGTCCAGGAGCTCGGCTTCACCATGGCGCACGCCATCGCCTACGTGGAGGCCGCTCGGGCGGCCGGCCTCGAGGTCGGGGCGTTTGCCCCTCGCCTCTCCTTCTTTTTCGCGGTTTTCTCCGATTTCTTCGAGGAGGTCGCCAAGTTCCGGGCCGCCCGCACCCTGTGGGCCCGGTTGCTGAAGGAGCGCTACGGCATCACCGACCCGCGGGCGCAGGCTTTGCGCTTCCATACCCAGACCGGCGGCAGCACCCTCACCGCCCAGCAGCCGCACAACAACATCGTGCGGGTGGCCCTGCAGGCGATGAGCGCGGTGCTCGGCGGCACCCAGAGCCTGCATGCCAATTCCTTCGACGAGGCGCTCGGGCTGCCCTCGGAAATGGCGGCCACCCTCTCGGTGCGGACCCAGCAGATCATCGCTCACGAGACCAACGTGGCGAGCGTCGCGGACCCGATGGGCGGCAGCTACCTGGTCGAGGCCCTGACCGCCCAGCTGGAGACCGGGGCGACGGCCCTGATCGAGGAGGTCGATCGCCGGGGGGGCGCCATCGCGGCCATCGAAACCGGGTTCACCCAGGACGCCGTCCAGGAGAGCGCCTACCGCTTCCAGCAGGCGGTCGAGACGGGCCGCCGTGTGGTGGTCGGGGTGAACCGCTTCCAGGGCGACCACGAAGCCGTCGAGATCGTCAAAATCAGCCCGAAGCACGAACGCGAGCAGGTCGAAGCGCTGAAGCGGCTGCGGGATGGGCGAGATGCCGCCCAGGTCGAGGCCCGGCTGGCCGAGGTCAGGCGGGCGGCCGAGGGCAACGCCAACCTGCTGCCGCCGATGCGGGAAGCGCTTCGACGCTATGCCACCATAGGAGAGGTGTGCGGCGTGTTGCGGCAGGTGTTCGGCGAGTACCGGCCGGGGACGCGTAGCTAACGCATGGCGACCCGCGCCACCAAGGATCCCGCGCCGTCACCCTCCGAACGGCAGATCAACATCCTGCGAAAACGCAAATACGACGCCATGCATCGGGGCGGCGATCCGGATGACAAGCAACATCCAAAGGGAAAGCTGACCGCTCGCGAGCGAATCGACCTGCTGGTGGATCCTGGTTCCTTCACCGAGCTCGACGCCTTCGCCGTCCATCGCACCGAGGCATTCGGGATGGGCGACAAGAAGATTGCCGGCGACGGCGTGGTCACCGGCTATGGGGCGGTCGACGGCCGCGAGATCTTCATCTTCGCGCACGACGCCAGCGTCTTCGGCGGATCGCTGGGCGAAGTCTTCGCCGAAAAGGTCTGCAAGGTGATGGACCTGGCGGTCCGGGCCGGACGCCCCTGCATCGGCATCAACGACTCCGGCGGTGCCCGGATCCAGGAAGGGGTGGTCAGCCTGGCCGGTTACGCGGACATCTTCTATCGCAACGTCCAGTCGTCGGGCGTTGTTCCGCAGATCTCGGTGATCGCGGGACCCGCGACCGGCGGTGCCGTCTACTCACCGGCCATCACCGATTTCATCTTCATGGTCGAGCACCTCGGCTACATGTTCATCACCGGTCCCGAGGTGGTCCGCGTCACCACCGGCGAGAAAGTCGGCTTCGACGAGCTGGGCGGTGCCGAGGTCCACAACATCAAGAGCGGGGTGGCCCACTTCCTCCACGACTCGGAGCCGGAGGCCTTCGGCGCGGTCCGCCGCCTGCTCGGGTACTTGCCCGGCAGCAACCGGGAGGCGCCCCCGACGGTGACTCCGAAAGATGACCCGGGACGCCGGGACGCCTCACTGCAGTCCCTCATCCCGGAAAACCCGAACCAGCCCTACGACATGAAGGTCGCCATCTCCGCGGTCGTCGACCAGCAGAGCTTCATCGAGGTCCAGGAGCATTTCGGCCAGAACCTGGTCGTCGGGTTCGCCCGGCTGGACGGTCAGGTCGTTGGCATCGTCGGCAACCAGCCCCGCATCCTGGCAGGCGCGCTCGACATCAACGCCTCGGTCAAGGGCGCCCGCTTCGTCCGCTTCTGTGATGCCTTCAACATTCCGCTGGTGACCTTCGTCGATGTCCCCGGGTTTCTGCCCGGGACAGCGCAGGAGTACAACGGCATCATCCGCCACGGCGCCAAGCTGCTCTACGCCTTCGCGGAAGCCACCGTGCCAAAGCTCACGGTCATCACCCGCAAGGCGTACGGCGGCGCCTACGACGTCATGTCCTCCAAGCACATCGGGGGCGACTTCAACTACGCCTGGCCCGCGGCGGAGATCGCGGTGATGGGTCCCCAGGCGGCGGTCAACATCATCTTCAAGCGCGAGATCGCGGCGGCGAAGGACCCGGCAAAAAAAGCCGAGCAATTGGTCGAGGACTACAAGGAAAAGTTCGCCAACCCGTACGTGGCGGCGGAGCGAGGGTTCCTCGACGATGTCATCGAACCGCAGGACACCCGCCCGACCCTGATCCGCTCCCTCCACCTGCTGAAGGACAAGCAGGTCGAACGGCCCCGGCGTCGACACGGAAACATTCCGCTGTGAAGTTCCTCGAGTACCAGGTCAAGGAGCGCTTCAAAGCCGCGGGCATCCCAGTGCCCGACGGGCGGCTGGCCCGAACCCCGGATGAGGCGGCGCTGGCGGCGGGCGCGCTTGGGCCGGTCGCGGTCAAGGCACAGGTCCCGGTCGGCGGTCGCGGCAAAGCCGGCGGCATCAAGCTGGCCCGGACGCCGATGGACGCCAAGCGCGCTGCCGGCGAGATTCTGGGCATGACGATCAAGGGCTACCCGGTCCGCGAGGTCTGGTGCGAGACGGCGCAGGAGATCACTCATGAGCTGTACCTCGGCCTCACCCTGGACCGGGATGCGCGCAAGCCCGTGCTGATCCTGAGTGCCCAGGGCGGCATGGAGATCGAAGAGGTGGCGGAACACCACCCGGAAGCGATCGCCAAATTGCACCCCGATCCCTGGCGTGGCCCGCTGCCGTTCGAGGTGCGCGACCTGATCTTTCGTGCTGGGCTGGGCCCGCTGCAGGCGCAGCTCGGCCCGCTGATCATCAAGCTCTACGCGCTCGCCCGCACCTACGACGCACTCACCCTCGAGGTCAACCCGCTGGCGCTGACCCGCGACGGCGGCCTGGTGGCGGCGGACGGCAAGCTGGAGATCGACGAGAACGCCATGTTCCGTCACAAGGACCTCCACGGCGCGGATGAATCCGATGAGGACCCGATCGAGGCGGAGGCCAAACGCCGGAAGCTGACTTACGTGCGGCTCGACGGGTCGATCGGCGTGATTGGCAACGGCGCCGGGTTGGTGATGAATACGCTCGACCTGGTGCAACGCGAAGGCGGCCGGGCGGCCAATTTTCTCGATATCGGCGGCGGGGCGAAGGCCGAGGTGGTGCACAGCGCGCTGGAACTGCTCGCCAGCGACCCGCAGGTCAAGGGCATCCTGATCAACATCTTCGGCGGGATCACCCGGGGCGACGAAGTGGCGCATGGCATCATCGACGCGTCGCGCGAGCTGAATCTCAAGCTGCCCCTGGTGGTGCGGATGACGGGCACTCGCGAGGAGGAGGGGCGGCGCCTCCTCCAGGAGGCAGGCATCACGCCCGAGGCCAGCGCCACCGCTGCGGCGCGCAGGGTCGTCGAGCTCGCCGCCACCGGTCAGCGGTGAGTATTCTCGTTTCCCGCGCCAGCCGGGTACTGGTCCAGGGCCTGACCGGGCGTGAGGGAAGTTTTCACACCGAGCAGATGAAGAGCTACGGGACGAACGTGGTCGCCGGCGTCAGTCCCGGCAAGGGCGGGACCACGCAGCTCGGGGTCCCCATCTACGACACCGTCGTCGATGCGCGGCGGGATACCCGCGCCGACGTCAGCGGCATTTTCGTGCCGGCGCCCTTCGCCGCCGACGCCATCATGGAAGCGGCGGCCGCTGGCATCGGGCTGATCGTCTGCATCACCGAGGGCATTCCCCTCTACGACATGGTCCGCGCGCGGGCGTTCGTTGAAGATGCTGGCGTCAGGCTGATCGGGCCGAATTGCCCGGGGATCGTCACTGCGGACGAGGCGAAGGTCGGCATCATCCCGAACCACATCAACCGAGCGGGATCGGTGGGCATCGTGTCGCGAAGCGGGACCCTCACCTACGAGGTGATTCAGGGTCTGAGCCAGGCTGGGGTCGGGCAGACCACCTCGGTCGGAATCGGCGGCGATCCGATCCTCGGCCTCTCGTTCAAGGAGGTGCTGGCCCTTTTCAAGGCGGACGGCGCGACCCGGGCGGTCATCCTGATTGGCGAGATCGGCGGCAGCGATGAGGAAGCGGCCGCCGAAGAGGTGCTTGGCCCCGGGTTCGGAAAGCCGGTGATCGGGTTCATCAGTGGGCGCACCGCCCCGCCGGGAAAGCGGATGGGCCACGCCGGCGCGATCATCTCGGGCAACATGGGAACTGCGACCTCGAAGGTGCAGGCGCTGCAGCGGGCGGGGGCGCAGGTGTGCGACACCATCGAGGAGGTGGTGGCGGCCGCCGGGGCCGCCCTGGGCCAACCGTCGAGCGCCGCTCACCGCTAGGGCGCCGTCGAAGCGTCGAAGCTTCCTCCGCGGTGCCGCCGCGCCGTCGCCGCGGGCGCTGGTGGCGACGGATCGGGCTTGGCCTGGTGGCGGTCATCGTGGTCTTGACCATCGTGGCCTACCTCCCGGCCGGCAGCCTCACCGCCGCGGTTCCGGCCGCTCGGACCGGCGTGAGCGACGGGGCGCTCTCCTGGCTGCGAACCGATCACGGCCGGATCGTCGACGCCTCCGGCCGGACGGTCCTGCTGCGCGGCTTCAATGTCGATGCGCTGGTGGCCTATCCAAAGGATCCCCCAGCGCCACTCGACGAGGCCGATGCCACCCTGATGCAGCGAGCCGGGTTCGACGTCGTCCGCCTGGGGATCGATTGGTCGCGGCTCGAACCGGTTCGCGGCCATTTCGACCAGTCATATCTCGATCGGGTCGCGAGCACGGTCGCGATGCTGAACCGGCACAACCTATACGTGGTGCTGGACATGCATTTCCGGCTGGGATGGAGCCCCCGCTTCGGCTACTCGGGAGCGCCCGGGTGGGCCACGATCGCCGCGCCGAACTGGAATCCGCTACCGCAATACTCCTGGAGCCCGTCGCTGATCCCCGCCGCCATCGCCTCGGACATGTATTTCTGGCTGTCGTCGGATTGGAAGGCCGACTTCTATCGCGCCTGGCACGTGGTGGCCGCCCGCTTCGCCAGCGACCCGGGCGTGGCGGGCTACGACATCTTCAACGAGGCCCACCCGTTGCCGATCCCGCCCCGCATCTTCGAAAAGTCATACCTGTGGCCCATGTTCAAGGACGCGATCGAGGCGATCGGGGCGGTGGATCCGAACCACCTTTTCTTCGTCCAGGGCATCCTCTTGCTGACCTTGAATACCGTCGTCGTCCACTTCAACGCGCCGAACGTCGTCTACGGGACCCACCTCTACGAGGGCTCGCTGATCCCGCCATTCTGGACCGGCGATCCAACCTTCCTGCGCCAGCGCTTCCAACAGCGCGTCAAGGAGGCGAGCGAGGTGCCGGCGCCGCTGTGGATCGGCGAGCTCGGCTATGACCTCACGCAGAAAGGAGCGCTGTCATACGCCGATGCCGCCCTCGATGAGGCGGATGACCTGGGCATCGGCTGGGCCTGGTGGCAATGGCGGGAGAATCGCTACTGGGGGATCGTGGACGCTACTGGCCAGATCGTCAACACGGAAGCGCTGCGCCATCTCGCACGGCCATACCTGGTCGCGGCGCCTAGCGGCATCCGGGCGGAGCGCGGTGACGGCGTTCGCGGCAAACTCAGGATCAACGTTAGCGTCTCCCATGCGGATCAGCCGGTGATGCTCAGCTGGTCTGCGCTGACCTTGCCACCTCCGGTGGCGAGCGGCACCTGCCTCAGCGGCTCGCATTGGGACGCCACCACCGCTCGGTTGACCCTCCAGCTCGAGCCGCGCGTGAGCTGCCAGCTGACCATTCGAACGAGTTGACGCCGTCGACCGGCGGCTTGTAACGGCGAGGGGTAATCTCAAGATGGAGGCGGGGATCGGTGTGCCCCCAGCTGCTCGGCGGTTCCCATACGGGGAGGAGATCACATGAAGCGACTGATCGTTGTTGCGCTCCTGACAATTGGCGCCCTGCTGATTCCGATGGGGGCGGCCGCCGAACGGTTGCAGGGGTCCGATCACGGTGGCGCGCCATTTACCGTCACGCTCGCACCGTCGGTGAGCGACAGCACCGGGAGCGGCAGCGCAAGGCTCACGATCAACCCGGGTCAGGAGGAGGTCTGCTGGGATATCCACGTTTCCGGCCTGACAACCCCGATCACCGCGTCGCACATACACAGGGGGAGTGCGGGAACCAACGGCCCGGTCGTCGTGCCGTTCTTCCAGTTCGCCCCGTCGTCGACGGCGACCGCATTCAGCGGCTGCGCCAGTCACAACGCGATCAATATCACGACCTCAGAGCGCGAGCTGTTGCACGCGATCATCGCCAATCCGTCGGGCTACTACGTCAACGTCCATACGACCAAACATCCAGCCGGAGAGGTCAGAGGCCAGCTCACCGGACCATAACCCGTGAGAAAGAGGGCCCTGCCAGCAGGCAAGGTCCTCTAACGCCGTCGGGGATCCGGTATGGCGCCATTGCTGGTCTAATCGCCTTCGGGTCGACGCTCGCCGCGAATCTGGCGATCCTCGTCTTCCGCCCGGTGGACCTCTGTCGCGCTGGCCCCGTTAGCGTCGTTCTCTTTGGCCTCGCCGGGTGGCTTGTTTTCCTCATCCTCGCCGGGGCGGCAGGCATCGCGGTCGGTCGCGCCGATGACTCGGTGCCTGCCGCGGCGCTCACCGGGGTGTTGGTTGGCGTGATCAGCGGGTGCGCCCTGGTGGCCCTGATACCGTTTGGACCGGCCGTGATGCATCGCTTGCTCGAGCTCAACGCCCTATGTCCCACTTCGAGCTCCGGTGGCGGGGCAATCTTTTCATTTGGCGTCGGCGGAACTCCGCCGCCCGGGTTCGTCCCACCCACACCCCCGCCCGGCTTTCTCGGGGCCTCGCCGCCGCCGGGCGCGTTCGAGTTCGACTTTTCATCCGGTCCCGCGGGGCCGGTGCTGCGCGCGATCAGCACGCTGATGACCGTCGCCGCTGGGATCGGGTTCGCCACCGGCGCGGCGGCGCTGGGAGGCCTGATTGGCGCCGCGACTCGACCGCGAGAGCCGGCCGGCTAGGCCGTCGGTCGGTAGGCCGCCTCAAAGACGCGGGCGATCGCCGCATAGCCGAGGCCGTTGGGATGGAAGCCATCTGAGCTCAGCCACTCGGGATGTTGCGCCAGCAGGCCGTCACCGGCATGAAGGTCCACCAGCGTCGCCCCTTCCTCTTTCACCACCTGCGCGATGGCGGCGTTGTAGGCGTTGACCGCGGCCGCCAGCTCGTCGGGTGACGGCACGAGCCCGGTTGGGAGCAGGCACTCGGGCGCCTTCGCTGGCGCGTTTGGGAGGCAGGCCTTGTAGGCCGGCAGTTGACCCAGGTCCGGCGTGTTCGCGACCAGCACCCGAGTCTGACCATTGCGGCGCATGGCATGGAGGAGCTGGCGTAGCTGGCCCGCGTAATCCTTGGCCGAGACCCCCTGGATCAGGTCGTTGACGTTGAGCCAGACGGTCACGACACTCGGGTGAACGGCGAGCGCCGCCGGTACTTCGTCGCGCAGCGCTGCGGCGGTGGTCGCCCCCGGGATGCCGAAGTTGTAGAAGATGGCGGACGCCGGTAGGACATCGTGGAAGAAGACCTGCGGCCAGGCTTCGCGATATCGATCGCTGGCGCCGATCCCGTAGGTCTCGCTGGCACCAATGGCGGCATAGACGGCGGCCGGTTGCGCTGGAGCGGTCGCCGCTGGTGAGCTCCTGGTGGCACTCGAGCACCCGGTCATCACCAGAGCAAACAACGAGCTGACGACGAGCCACACCGACGATCGCCGTCTCATATCAAAATCCGCCCACAAAACTACGGATTCTCATCGGGTTCTCATGGGGAGGTGATCCTCGCCCATTCCCCTCCGACGATTTCCCAGAGATAGTCGGCGATGGCACGGTGCTGCCACGGGCCTGGATGAAGTCCGTCCGCGGCGAGCCACCCATCGCCACGATCGCGTTCGCGGCTGAGGCCGCTGATGTCGGCGAAGTGAAAACCGCGAGAGTCAGCCTCGGTCTGGGCGATGCGATTGAAGGCGTCGACCCGGGCGCGAAGCTGGCCGGCAGTTCCAAATGGTGCGGCGCCGGGTAAGCCGGAAAAGTCCGGGATGGAAATCGACAGCATGCGGCCCGCGGGCAATCCGAGCTCGCCGACGGACGCGTAGATCGCTTGCAGCCGGCGGCGGTACGAACCTTCGTCGGATCCCTGCACGATATCGTTGGCGCCGATCAGGACGGACACAATCTCGGGTGACGAAGCCCGCGCCACGGGCAGCTCCTCGCGGATCAAGTCGGCCGTGGTGTATCCATTGACGCCGAGGTTGACGACGGCGACGTCGATCCCGGTCGCCTGCGTCAGCCTGGTCGCAAGCAGGGTGGGGAAATTCTGCCCCTCCTGCTCGAGCCCGGTGCCGATCGTGTAGGAATCCCCAAGCGCGAGGTATCGGATAGATTCCACAGGGCGATGTTAGGGCGTCGACGCGGATGGGTCTCGGCGGTGCTGGTGGTGATGGTTTCGGGTTGCGTCGGAGGGTCCACCAAACCCGTGCCTCCCTCGAATCCGCCCGCTTATGGTGGCACGGCCCGAGCGGAGGCGTCCGGATGGCCGACCTACCACCGAGATCTCTCCCGCAGCGGGTCCGATGCGACGAGTCCATCGCTGCTTGCGGTGCACCGCGCATGGGTCGCGGCATCACTCGACGGCCAGGTTTTCGCCGAGCCGCTCGTGAGCGGGTCACGGGTGTTCGTGGCCACCGAGGGCGACTCGGTTTACGCGCTCGACGCGAGGACCGGGCGCCAGCTGTGGCGGACCCACCTGGGCGAACCGGTGCCCCGCAGCCAACTCCCATGCGGCGATATCGATCCGCTCGGCATCACCGGAACGCCAGTCATCGATCCGTCGGCCGGCCGCCTCTGGGTGGTGGCCTCCGTTCAACCCGGGCGGCACGAGCTGGTGGCCCTCGACCTGGCCAATGGCTCGTTACGTTCGCGCCGATCGGTCGATCCGCCGCAAGCCGATCCGCGGGCGCTGCAGCAACGGGCGGCGCTGGCGCTGTCGCACGGCCTCGTCTACGTGGCGTTCGGCGGTTTGTTCGGCGACTGCGGAACCTATAACGGCTGGGTCGTCGGCGCCCGGACCGACGGCACCGGCTCGCTGCTGACCTACCGGGTCAATACCAACGGGCGCGCTGGCATCTGGGGACCATCCGGCCCTGCCGTCGACGCGTCGGGTGATCTCTATGTCTCGACCGGTAATGGCAACTCGACGAATACCTTCGACTTCGGCGATGCCGTCATCCGCCTCTCACCGGAGCTTGGGGTGCTCGATTGGTACGCCCCCGCCAACTGGGCGGACCTGAATGCCGGCGACACCGACCTGGGCTCGATGGGGCCGTCGCTGCTGGGCGGCAACCTGCTATTTCAAGCCGGGAAGGCAGGGGAGGGTTACCTGTTGCGGGCAGACCACCTGGGAGGCATCAATGGACAGGCATTTCAGGCAGGGGTGTGCGGCGGAGCCTGGGGTGGGACGGCCTACCTGCCGCCGAACCTTTACGTGGGCTGTTCGGACGGGCTGACGGCGCTGCGGCTCGGAAGCGGTGCGACGTTCACGGTTGCCTGGCGCGGTCCTCGGTTCTGGGCCGAGCCGCCGATCGTCGCCGGCGGTCTCGTCTGGACCGTCGATCGTGACGGGGCTCGGCTGATCGGCCTGGATCCGACGACCGGGACGGTCGCCTTCCAGCTATCACTCGGAGCGGGGTCGCATTTCGCCACGCCCGCGGCCGCGGATGGACGCATCTTCGTCGCGGCCGGCCGCACGATCGTCGCGGTCAGTGGTTCGTAGATGGGATAGATTCCACAGGGCGATGTTGGGTTCTGACGTGGCGCCGGTCGAGCGGTCATATGCCGCCCTTCTCCGGGTGCCCGGCTTCGCCCGCGTCGCGCTCGGGACATTGCTGGCGCGGCTGGGCGGGCAGATGTGGGAGATCGTCCTGGTGCTTTTTGTGCTGCAGCGATATCGGTCGGCCAGTCTGGCGGGCTTGACCGTGCTGCTCGCCATCCTGCCTGGGCTCGCCCTGAGTCCGGTCGTGGGTGCCTTGCTCGACCGCCAGGGACGGGTCCGGCTGATGGTTATCGACTACGCCGTGACGGCGGCGCTGATGACGACCATGGTGGTCCTCTCGGTCAACCATCGGTTGCCGCCCCCGCTACTGCTAGCGCTGGTCGCTGTCCTCGCCGTGAGCAACATCATGAGCATCACCGGCGCCCGCTCGCTCTTCCCGCTGATGCTGCCCCGGACCCTGTGGGACCGCGCCAATGGGCTCGACACCAGCAGCTATTCGCTGATGGCCATCATTGGTCCCGCGACCGCCGGCCTGGTGGTGGCGAGATTCGGACCCGAGGCTGGATTGCTCGCCATCGCGGGGGTGGCGGCGCTTGCCGCGCTCTCGCTGGTTGGAGTAGCCGAACCGATCGCGCGGGTCGCCGCCGTGAGCTCGCTGGCCGGTGACGCGTGGGCGGCGTTGCGGTACGTCGTCCAGCATCGAAGCTTGCGCGGCCTGGCGATCACCTTGTTCCTCGCCAACCTCGGGTTTGGCGTTCTGCCCGTCGGCATACCCGTGCTCGTCCTGCGGCAATTGCACGGGAGCGCGGCGACGGTGGGTCAGGTCTTCGCGGTCTTCGGCCTGGCCGGCCTGGTGTCGGGTTTGCTGATTGGCCGCCTCAATACCGAGGGGCGGGAACGCCTCTTGATCGCGGGCTGCATCGCGATCCAGGTTCCAGCCCTTGGCCTGCTGGCGTTTGCAACCAGCCTGCCGTTGGTGTTCGCGATCGGGGTGATCGCGGGCCTGGCTGGCTCCGCCATCAACGTGGGGATCTTTGCCCTGCGCCAGCGGCGGACCGACCCCTCCTGGTTCGGGCGCGCCTTTGCGGTGTCGATGAGCCTGAACTTTGCCGGGCAGCCGATCGGATCCGCGCTGTCCGGTCCGCTCCTCGAGGGTTCGATCGCCTTGCCGCTGCTGCTCGGCGCCGCCGTCAGTGCTCTCGCCGCGGTAGCGGCGCTGATCCTGATCCCTAAGGATCACCCCGAATCGCGAAGCGCGGTGCCCTAGACGGGGAAGACCCCGTGTTTGCGGTTGACCCGCGGGCGCTGGCTCGTCGCATACGCCGCGAACCGGTTGACCAGCTCGGCTCGCAGTTCGGTCGGTGCCAGCACCGCGTCGACGATCAGGTCCGAGGCCAGCCGGTAGAGGTCGATGTCTTCCCGATACTCCTCCTGCAGCTTCTTCACGTAGGCCGGACGCTCGGCCTCGGGCAGCTCCTGGATCTTGTTGTAAAAGACCGCGTTGACCGCGGCACTCGGCCCCATGACGCCGATCATCGCGGTGGGAAGGGCCAGCGTTGCGTTCGGCTCGTAGGCGGGGCCGGCCATCGCGTAGAGGCCCGCGCCGTACGCCTTACGCACGATGACGGAGATCTTGGGCACCGTCGATTCGGCGACGGCGGCGATCATCTTGGCGCCGTGGCGGATGATGCCCTGGCGCTCCACGGCCGTCCCGATCATGAACCCTGGCACGTCCGCCAGAAACAGGAGTGGAATGTTGAAGGCATCGCAGAGCCAGATGAATCGCGCCGCCTTGTCGGCCGAGTCCACGAACAGGATGCCGCCTTTGTGCATCGGTTGGTTGGCGACCACGCCGACCACCCGACCGTCGATGCGGGCGAGCCCGCAGATGATCTCCTTGGCGTAGAGCTGCTTGATCTCGAAGAAGCTACCGCCGTCGATCACCCCGTCGACCAGCTGCTGCATATTGAACGCCCGCCCTTCGTCCTCGGGGACGAGGGTATCCAGGGGCACCGATGGCCGGGCCTCGACGGCAGGCCGAGGGGATGGCGTCTCCTGCCAGTTCTGCGGGACGTATCCAAGGAAACGGCGGCCGGCTTCGATCGCTTCTTCTTCCGTGGCCACCAGCAGGTCGCCGCAGCCACTCACGGTGGCGTGCATCCGTGCGCCACCCATTTCCTCCAGCGTCACCTTCTCGCCGATCACCATCTCGGCCATCCGCGGTGACCCGAGGTACATGCTGGCGTTCCCCTCGACCATGATCGTGATGTCGCAGAAGGCGGGAATGTAGGCGCCGCCGGCGGCCGAGGGGCCGAACAGCAGGCAGATTTGCGGCACCACGCCGGAAAGCTGCACCTCCTTGAAGAAAATGCGGCCGGCATGTCGCCTGCCGGGGAACATCTCCACCTGGTCGGTGATCCGGGCCCCGGCGGAATCGACCAGGTAAAAGATCGGCACGCCCAGCCGCTCTGCCATCTCCTGGATCCGAATGATCTTTTCCACGGTGCGGGGTCCCCAGGATCCGGCCTTCACGGTGGGATCGTTGGCCATGACGCAGACCGGACGGCCCTCGATCTTTCCGACCACGGTGACCACGCCGTCGGCGCCATATCCTGGCTCATCGCTGTGCGCCAGCAGTCCGTCTTCCACAAGGAAGTCCGGATCGAGGAGGAGCTCCAGCCGGCGCCGCACCGGGAGCTTGTGTTCCTGCCGCAGCTTCTCGGCGTATTTCGCCGAACCGCCGGCCCGGGCGGCGTCCGAACGTGCCTTCAAATCGTCGCCCCCCGCCGGCTCCTTCTTGGGGTTCGTGGCGCTCATGCGGAGACGGTCCCGGTCGCGGACGCTTGAATCGCGTGCACTTTGCCGGGGAGCCGTGCCCCGAGCGTCCGCTCGAGACTGCGGGCCACCTCGATCAGGTGATCGACGTCGATGCCGGTTTCGATCCCCATCGACGCCAGCATGGCGAGCGCGTCCTCGCTGCAGAGGTTGCCGGCCGCGCCGGGCGCGAACGGGCTGCCGCCGATCCCACCGACGGAACCCTCGAACAGGTTGACGCCGGTCTCCAGCGCCGAAAGCAGGTTGGCCATCGCCACCCCGCGGCTGTCATGGAAATGCGCTCCCCAGCGCGTCGTGGGCAGGGCGTCCTTCATCGCGGCGAAGAGGGTTTCGACCTGCGCCGGGTTGGCAACCCCGATGGTGTCCGCTAACGCAATCTCCTGGATGCCGGCATCGGCCAGCGCTCTCGCCACCTCGGCGACCCGCTCCGGCGACACCGGGCCCTCATACGGACAACCAAACGCCACGCTGACACTGGCATCGACCTCGATCCCGTCGCGACCGGCCAGGCCGGCGAGTTCCTCGATCTCGGCGAGCGTCTCCTTGACCGAGCGATTGAGGTTGTGCTGGTTGTAGCCGTCGGTCGCCGCCACGGTCACGGCAACGTTGCGCACGCCTTCCTGCTGGGCGCGTTCCAGCCCACGACGATTGGGGACCAGGACCCGCAGGTTCGCGATCCGGTCCTGGAGCGCCTCGAGCACGGCTTCAGCATCGGCGAGTTGGGGGACCCACTTGGGGTGAACCATCGAGGTGGCTTCGACGCGCCGAAAGCCGCATTCGAGCAGACCGGTGACCAGGCCGACCTTCACCGGCGTCGCGACCACGCTCGGCCAGCTTTGCAGCCCGTCGCGGGGTCCGACCTCGACCCAATCGACCGATGGCCGGGTCATCGGCCGGTGAATCGCGGTTCGCGCTTCTCGAAGAAGGCGGTGACCCCTTCTTTCAGGTCATCGCTCAGGCTGAGCAACGCCAGCTGGTCCTGCAGGTAGGCGATGGCGGAGGGAAAGCTCATGTCCTGCATCTTGTAGAAGGCCTCGAGGCCGAGCTTCATACCGATGGGACTCTTCCGCGCGAGCTCCGCCGCCAGCGCATCGACCTCCGCATCCAGCCGATCGCCGGCGACGTGCCGGTTGATCAACCCCAGCCGGGCCGCCTCCGCGGCATCGATACGTTTGCCGGTGAGCATCAATTCCATCGCCGCCTTTCGCGGCAGGTTGCGAAAGACGATGGCCATGATCATCATCGGGAAGACCCCGACATTGACCTCGGGCATCCCGAATTGGGCCTCGCTGACCGCGATCGCCAGATCGCAGGCGGCGACCAGCCCGAATCCCCCGGCCAGGGCGTGTCCGTTGACCCGAGCCACGGTGGGCTTGCCGAGCTCGGTCATATCCACGAAGAGGTCCGCCAGCTGCCGCCGCTGGAAATAGCGGTCGAGCTCGGGCTGCTCGCTGCGAAAGCTGTTCAGGTCAGCGCCGGCGCAGAAGAGCGGGCCGGCGCCGGTGAGCACGATGACACGCACCGCGGCGTCGCGCTTGGCTTCCTGCAGGGCGGCGCGCAGCTCGACCACCACGTCGTGGCTGAGGGCGTTGCGGGCATCGGGGCGGTTGATCGTCACCGTGGCGACGGCGTCGCGCCGAGCGTAGAGGAGGTGCTTCAACTCCACGCAGGCAAGTATATGAAGCGCCCCTAGAATGAATTCGTGGAGGACGTCGTGCTGGTCGCGGCCGCCCGCACCCCATTTGGCAAGCTCGGGGGCGGCCTCTCGGCGCTCGCGGCGCCCGACCTCGGGGCGGTCGTCATCAAGGAAGTGCTCGACCGGGGCCACATCGACGGTGGCGAGGTCGACCAGGTGATCATGGGGACCGTCATCACTGCCGGCATGGGCCAGATCCCGGCGCGGCAGGCCGCCATCAAGGCCGGGCTCCCGACCAGCGTACCGGCGCTGAGCATCAACAAGGTTTGTGCCTCATCGCTCAAGGCGCTGAACCTGGCGGCCCTGCTGATTCGCAATGGCGACGCGGAGGTGGTGGTCGCCGGCGGGATGGAGAACATGAGCCTGGCTCCCTACCTGCTGGAGAAAGCGCGCTTCGGCTACCGGCTTGGGGATGGGCCGCTGGTCGACAGCATGGTTCGCGACGGGCTCACCGATCCGGCGAACGGTTGCCACATGGCGGTCGAGGGCAGCGATGTGGCGAAAGAATTCGAGGTCTCGCGCGAGCGCCAGGATGCCTACGCCTTCGGCAGCCAGCAGCGCTATGCCGCGGCGCTCAAGGCCGGCCGCTTCAACGACGAGCTCGTCCCGGTTGCGGTCGCGAATTCGAAAGGGACGACCACAATCTCGGCCGACGAGCAACCGCGACCGGACACGAGCCTCGAGGGACTGGCCCGCCTGAAGCCGGTCTTCAAGCCCGACGGCACCATCACCGCGGGCAATGCGCCCGGCGTCAACGATGGCGCGGCGGCGCTGCTGGTGATGAGCGGCGCGCAGGCAAAGCGCCGAGGGCTCCCGGTGCTCGCCGAGTGGCTGGCCTACGGAGAATCGGCGGCGGACACCCCCTACCTGGCGACGGTGCCGGCGTCGGCCATCCAGGCGGCCCTGAAAAAGCTCGGGTCGCGGGTCTCGGACATGAACCTGTTCGAGATCAACGAGGCGTTCGCCGCGGTGGCCTGCACCGCCATGGACCTGCTTGGCATCGATGAGCAACGGGTCAATGTCGACGGCGGGGCGCTGGCGGTCGGTCATCCGATCGGCGCCTCGGGGGCGCGGATCCTGATGCACCTGGCCTACGAGCTGCGCCGCCGTGGCGGTGGCTACGGCGCGGCCGGGATCTGCTCCGGGATGGCGCAGGGAGAAGCCACCATCATTCGCGTTCCCAGCACCTGAGGACATGGACCTCTCGCTGAGTCCGGAGCAGCAGGAGATTCGTCGACTGGTGCGGGAGTTCGCTGAGCGCGAGATCAAGCCGCGTGCGGCGGCGATCGATCACACCGATGATTTTCCTCGCGATCTGGTCGCGAAAGCCGCGCAGCTCGGATTGCTCGGGATCCTCGTCCCCGAAGCCTACAGCGGCGCGGGACTCGGTCACGTGGCCTTTGCGGTCTTCGTCGAGGAAGTGGCGCGCTACAGCGCCAGTACCGCCGGCATCCTGGACGTGCACGGCTCGGTCGGCACGGAGCCGATCGTCCTCTTTGGCAACGAGGAGCAAAAGCGCCGCTGGTTGCCCGACCTCGCGAATGGAAAGAAGCTCGCCGCCTTCGCGCTCACCGAGCCCGAGGCGGGCTCCGACGCGGCTCACCTCAAGACCATCGCCACCCATCAGAACGGGAAGTATGTCCTGCGCGGCACGAAGATCTTCATCACGAATGCCGGCGAGGCCCAGCTCTACGTGGTGATGGCGACCACCCATCCGGGATCCGGTGCCGAGGGGATTACCACCTTCCTGGTCGGCGGCGACAACCCCGGGCTCAAGGTTGGGCCGAAGTTCAAGAAGATGGGGTTGAACGGGTCGGCGATTGCGGAAGTGCATCTCGAAGATTGCGCCGTCGACGAAACCGATCGCCTCGGCAATGAAGGTGAGGGATTTCGGATCGCCATGCGGGCCCTGGACAGCGGCCGGATCGGCATCAGCGCCCAGGCGGTCGGCCTGGCCCAGGGCGCGCTCGATGACGCCATCGCCTACGCGAAGGAACGTAAACAGTTCGGCAAGCCGATCGCCGAGCTGCAGACCATCCAGAACAAGATCGCCGATATGACCGTCAAGGTATCCGCCGCCCGCTGGATGACCTGGAAGGCGGCCGCCCTCTGCGATGCCGGCCAACCATTCACCAAAGCGGCCTCGATGGCCAAGCTGTTTGCGACCGACGCGGCGATGGAGATCACGCTCGACGCCCTCCAGGTCTTTGGCGGGTATGGCTACCTCGAGGACTATCCGATGGCGCGCCGGGTCCGCGACGCGAAGGCGTGCCAGATCTACGAAGGCACCAACCAGGTGCAGCGGGTCGTGATCGCCCGCGAACTGATGCCGGCCTGATGGACTTCCAGCTCAACGACGAGCAGCGGCAGATACAGGAGATGGTCCACGATCTCTGCCTGGAACGGGTCGAGCCGCGGGCTCCGGAGATTGACGAGTCCGGTGAGTTTCCCTGGGACATCAAGGACCTCTTCGCCAAACACGACATCCTGGCGATTCCGTTCACCCCGGAGTACGGCGGGGTCAGCGGCAGCGCCCTGACGCTGATCATTGCGGTGGAAGAGATCAGCAAATTCTGTGTGACCTCGTCGCTCATCCTCAGCGTCCAGTCGCTCGGCAGCCTGCCGATCTGGCTGTCGGGCACCGAGTCGCAGAAACGCAAGTACCTGCCGCCGCTCGCCCGCGGGGAGCAGCTGGCAGCCTACGCGCTGACCGAGCCCGGGTCCGGGTCGGACGCGGGCGGGATGCGGACCCGCGCCATTAAGCACGGCGACACCTACGTGCTCAACGGCTCCAAGACCTTCATTACCGGCGGAAGCGTGGCCGATACGCTGGTGGTCTTCGCTCGCACCGACCAGGACGGCGACACGCCGGCTAAAAACATCTCGGCCTTCATCGTGGAGAAGACCATGCCGGGTTTCAAGGTTGGCAAGCTGGAGCGCAAGCTCGGCATCCGCGGATCGCCCACCGCGCAGCTCTTCTTCGAGGACGTCGCGGTGCCGGCGGCCAACCGGCTGGGCGACGAGGGCCAAGGCTTCAAGCTGGCGATGCGGGTGCTGGATCATTCCCGGCCCGGGATCGCCGCCCAGGCGTTGGGGCTCGCCGAAGGCGCCTTCGACCTGGCCCGCCGGTATGCCCGCGACCGGCGACAGTTTGGCAAGCCGATCGCGGAGTTCCAGGGGATCCAGTTCATGCTGGCGGATATGGCCACCCAGATCGAGGCGGCGCGGGCCCTGACCTACGCCTCGGGCGATGCCCTGGACCGCCAGCTTCCGGAGATCAGCGTCAGCTCGTCGATGGCGAAGCTGTTCGCCTCTGACACCGCGATGCGAGTCACCACCGACGCGGTGCAGATCCTTGGCGGCTACGGCTACCTGCGGGATTTCCCAGCGGAACGAATGATGCGCGACGCGAAAATCACTCAGATCTACGAAGGAACGAACGAGATCCAGCGATTCGTGATTGCCCGAGAAGTGCTCAAGGAGAAGGGGTGACGATCAAGCAGCTGTACGTCGCCGGTGCGGGCCTGATGGGGGCCGGCATCACCCAGACCGCCATCACCTCCGGTTACGACGTCACCCTGAGGGAGGTCGACGATGCCGTCGTCAGCCGCGGCGTCGAGAGCATCAAGAAGCGGCTCGACAGCCTGGTGCAGAAGGGCAAGCTCGAGGCGGCCCAGCGTGACGCCGCACTGGCTCGCTTGCGTCCGACGACCTCGCTGGAGGCCGCCGGCCGCGCCGACTTCGTGATCGAGGCGATCACCGAGAGCTTCGAGGCGAAACGGGAGCTCTTTAAGCGGCTCGATGGTATTTGCCGGCCGGAGGCCATCCTGGCGAGCAATACCTCATCGATCCCGATCACGAAAATGGCCGCGGTGACCCAGCGCCCCGACCGCTTCATCGGCATGCACTTCTTCAACCCGGTGCCCGTGATGCCGCTAGTCGAAATCACCAAAGGCCGAGACACCTCGGATTCGACCGTGGCGATCACGCTCGAACTATCGAAAACCATGGGGAAGACACCGATCACGTCGCTCGATTACCCCGGCTTCATCGTCAACCGGATGCTCGTCCCCTTCATCAACGAGGCGATCCGGGCCCTGATGCAGGGATTGGGGACGCGCGAAGACATCGACCAGGGCGCGAAGCTCGGGCTGCACCATCCGATGGGCCCGCTCGAGCTCGCCGACTTCGTCGGCCTCGACACGCATCTCTACATTTGCGGCGTGCTGTACGAAGGCCTGCACGACCCGCAGTTCGCGGCGCCGCCGCTCCTGCAGCAGCTGGTGGACGCCGGACACTTCGGCCGGAAGTCGGGTCGTGGCTTCTATCGCTACGGTCCCGATGGCAGCCGGGTGCCGGACTAACTCCTCCCCTTAGGCCAGCGGCTTTTCGCGGCGGGGCCGCAGCACGCTGCGGGCCAGGAAAGTCAGTGCGACCACGAAGCAGGCTGCGGCCAGCACGGTCACGGCAGCCGAAATCAAGACCCAGATGACGCCGCTTTTAGCGGCGATCTCACTCATGCTGGTCCCGCCGTTGACCAGGTGCAGGGTGACAAATGAGTAGCAGACGATGAAGGTCGCCACGGCGATCAGCAGGGCTCCCGTTCGACGCACGCGCGCCACCCACAGCCCGCCGGCCAGCCAGATGGAGGCGACGATCGCGGCGGCGAAGGCGCCGTCTTCGGTGTTCGCCGTTCCAAAGTCGATTCGATGGACCCCGTCGGTAGCCTGCAGGATCACCAACGCGGCCCCGGCGAGCGACGCCACCAGCAGCGCGATGGTTTCCAACCGTGGGTTCCGGGCTTTCGGATTGGTCCAGCACACGCCCACGCTGATCACGATCAGGGCGCAAGCCGGCACGAGGGCCATGGCGGCGGTCGCCACCGGCAAACCTTCGTGCTTGACGAAGGTGCCAAGCGCCGCCGGACCTGAGACGAAGTGGTTCGCCGCGAGCACGCCGAACTGCACGAAGGCGATGGCACCGGCACCGAAAAGGCCGATCCGATAGCCCTGGAACCCCAGTCCAATGCACGCCAGCCAGAACAGGGCGACGATCAGCGCGATGATCGTGTACAGCCGATCCACCTGTCCGGCGTGATATTCGTGGAGCACGATGAAGGTGCCCAGGCCGACGGCGATCACCCCGGCAACGAGAAGGACCACCCGGGCGGGAACGAGGAACGGGCCCTGTGCCCGTCGAACCATTCCCCTCGCCCGCATCGCTCACATCTTACGGGCCGACCCCGGCAGGCTCATTCGGTAGACTGTCTGCTGCAAATTTGGGTGCTCAACCGCGCCGGCGGCGTGCGTCCGCCGCGCTCGGCCCCATGCGCGGGTGGTACTACGCCCGCGCCACGGTGGCCGTCATCGCTGGAATGGCACTGCTCCTGGCAGGCCTGCTGGTCTTCCGCGTGTGGTCGGTGATCCACGCCATCTCGCCGCGTGCCCAGCCGGCCGACCTGGTCACGCTGGTGCATGCGCAGAGCGACGAGCCCGGCTCCGTTGGCTGGAAGGTGAAACACGATCAGCGGATCAACATCCTGCTGCTCGGCTACGGCGGACCGGGACACGATGGGCCGTACCTCACCGACTCGATCATGCTGGTATCGATCCGCCCCAGCTCCCACCAGGCGATCATGATCTCGCTACCTCGCGACCTTTGGGTCAAGATCCCCGCCCTGCCCAAGAACCGCTTCATGCTCGGCAAGCTCAACAGCGCCTACGCGATCGGGATGGATCACGCCGACTATCCGAACGTCCGCAGCGATTGGAAGACCGCCACCGGCGGGGGCGACCTGGTCGCCGCCACCGTTTCGCAGATCACGGGCCAGCCGATCGACTACTGGGTTGGCGTCGACTTCAAGGCATTTCGCGATGTCGTCGATGCACTCGGCGGCGTCCGCGTCGATGTCCCGACCAGCCTGGATGATCCCTACTTTCCCCGGGGCGAGACGACCGGCATGATGCATGTCCATATCGATGCCGGCTGGCAGCCGTTCAATGGCGAGCGGGCGCTGGAGTATGCCCGCTCACGGGAGACCACCTCCGACTTCGACCGGTCCCGCCGGCAGCAATTGATCATGCTGGCCGTGAGGCAGCGGGTCTTTTCCTTGAACGCCGTGCCGCGGATGCTATCGCTGCTCGGAGCGTTGCAGGACAACGTGCGTACCAGCCTGCGCCCCGCCGACCTGCGGCCGCTTGTCGAGCTGGCCGGTCAGATCAAAGATCAGGACATCCGGCGGGTCTCGATCGATACCTCGAACCTGCTCCGCAGCGGCTATAGCAGCAATGGGCAATACGTTCTCAAACCGTTGGACTCCAGCTACGGGGCGCTGCACCGGTACATCGCGATGGCGCTTCCCGATCGTTCGACGCTCACCACGCAGACGCCCTTTTCGGTGCAGGATGGAAGCCGGCGCTACTGGCTGCCGTACGGCGTCGGCACCCCGGCCAGCGTCATGACGACGCTGCTGCAGGCCGAGGGATGGCAGGCGACCCTTGCGCCAGCGCCGGCCGCCCAGCGGGTGGCGCAAACGCAGATTCTGGACGGCTCGGGAGGCCGGGCGGTGGCGACCGTGGCCTGGCTGCAGAGCTACTTTGGCGGCGTGATCACCCTCGTTCCGGCGCCGGCCGGCGGCCCCTCGGTGACCGTGGTGCTCGGTTCGGATTTCACCCTGAAGACCTTCCCGGCGCCCACCACCTCGTAGGTTCAGTGCGGCGAACCGCCGCTGATAGGATGACCTCGAAATGAGTCTGGCCGGCGCCTTGCTTTCCGGCGATGTCCGGGCGCTGGCGAGGGCCATCAGCCTGGCGGAGGACCGGGACCCGCAGGCCACCGAGCTGGTCGCCGAGCTTCAACCGCAGACGGGTAAGGCCTTCCTGGTCGGACTGACCGGTTCTCCCGGAACCGGGAAGAGCACGCTGGCTGATGCCCTGGTCAAGGTGATCCGCGACCGCAAGCAGACGGTGGGCGTGATCGCGGTCGATCCCAGCAGCCCCTTCACCGGCGGCGCCGTCCTGGGCGACCGGATCCGCATGTCGCGCCACACCCTCGACAAGGGTGTGTTCATCCGGAGCATGGGGGCTCGGGGTCACCTGGGCGGGTTGGCCGCCGCCACCCGCGAGGCGATCCACCTGCTCGACGCCTACGGCCGGGACGTCATCCTGGTCGAGACGGTCGGCGTCGGTCAATCGGAGCTGGAGATTTCCACCATCTGCGACACCGTGGTGCTCGTCCTGATGCCCGAGTCCGGCGATGCGGTCCAGACGATCAAGGCCGGCATCCTCGAGATCGCCGATGTCTTCGTCATCAACAAGGTCGATCTGGGTGGGGCGGAAAAGACCCGGCGCTTGATCCAGGACGCGATCGCGCTCGGGCCCAAGCAGGCGTGGCGGCCGCCGATCGTGCTGGCGTCGGCCGCAAAGGAAGAGGGGATCGAGCCGGTCTGGGACGCGGTCCTCGCGCACCAGGCGTATCTGACGGAGAGCGGCGCGCTGGCCGCCCGCCGCCAGCAGCGGCTCAAGCAGGAGGTCGTCGCGCTGGTCGCCGAGCGAGCCCGCGACGAGGCTCGGCGGATGCTCGACGGCGACACTGCGGTGGGACGGCGGCTGCGAGAGAATCGGAATGGGAAACTCAACCCGTACGCCCTCGCCGAGGAGGTTCTCGGACAGCGACGGCCACAAGGAGGCAATTGATGGCGGTACGCCGCAAGACCGCCCACGAGGAGTGGGCCGCCCGCTACGGTGGCGGCAAGCGGCCGCCAAAGGACGGCGCCACCACCATCTCCGGCGTGCCGTTGCAGCCCCTGTATACACCCCAGGACCTGGCGGGATGGAGCTACGACGAGAAACTCGGTTATCCTGGCGAGTTTCCGTACACCCGGGGCGTCTACCCCTCGATGTACCGCGGCCAGTTGTGGACCATCCGGCAGTTCGCCGGTTACGGCACCGCCGAGGAAACGAACCGTCGCTACAAGTTCCTCCTCTCCCAGGGGCAGGCGGGCCTGTCGGTCGCCTTCGACATGCCCACGCTGATGGGGTACGACTCCGATGACCCGATCAGCGCCGGTGAGGTGGGTCACTGCGGCGTGGCCATCGATTCGCTCGAAGACATGGAGACGCTGTTCGACGGCATCCGGCTGGACCAGATCACCACCTCGATGACGATCAACTCGCCGGCGGCGATTCTCTACGCGATGTACATCGCCGTCGGAGAGAAGGAAGGTCTATCACCCGCGCAGTTGGGTGGCACCCTGCAGAACGACATTCTCAAGGAGTACATCGCGCAAAAGGAATACATCTTCCCGCCGGAACCGTCGATGCGGCTGGTGGTGGACACCATCGTGTTCGCGGCGCGGAACATGCCGCGCTGGAATGCGGTGTCGATCTCCGGGTATCACATCCGGGAGGCCGGCTCCACCGCCGTCCAGGAGCTCGCCTTCACCCTGGCCGATGGCATGGCCTACGTCGAGGCGTCGATCGAGGCTGGGCTGCCGGTCGACGAGTTCGCCCCGCGGCTCTCCTTCTTCTTCGACTCGCACATCGATTTCTTCGAGGAGATCGCCAAGTTCCGCGCCGCCCGACGCCTGTGGGCGCGCATCATGCGGGACAAATACGGTGCCCGCGATCCGAAATCGTGGATGCTGCGCTTCCACACCCAGACCGCCGGCGTCTCGCTCACCCGGCAGCAGGTGGAAAACAACATCAGCCGCACCGCCTACGAGGCGATGGCCGCGGTGCTGGGTGGCACCAATTCGTTGCACACGAACTCGATGGACGAGGTACTGGCACTACCCACCGAGCGGGCGGCCCAGATCGCGCTGCGCACCCAACAGGTGCTGGCGCATGAGACCGGCGTCACCAACACCATCGACCCGCTGGCCGGATCCTATTTCCTGGAGCAGCTGACCGACGAGATGGAGCGCGGCGCTCAGCAGTACTTCGATCGGATCGATCAGCAGGGCGGCGTCTTGCGCTGCATCGAGAGCGGGTTCTTCCAGCGGGAGATCGCCGATGCCGCGTTCGAGTTCGAGCGCAAGCTGGAAGCCAACGAGCGAATCATCGTCGGGGTCAACGCCTACAAGGAGGGCGAGGGCGCGCCGGTCCCGACGCTCAAGATTGGGCCGGAAACCGAGCGTGGGCAGGTGGCGCGGCTCGCGGCGCTGAAAGCGCGTCGCGACAACACCAGCGCCCGCAACCGGCTCGAGGATCTCAAGCGGGCCGCGCGCGGCCGCGACAACCTGATGCCTCCGCTCCTGAATTGCGTCAAGGCGTACGTGACCGAGGGCGAGATCATGGCAGCGCTCAAGGAGGTTTTCGGCGTCTACCGGGAACCGATTCTGTTTTAGATGATCCGGCTGCGCTTCTCAGTCATCGGGCGGGTGCTGGCCGTCGTGCTGCCGTTGGCGGTCGTGGCCTTCTACCTGCTGAGGCACTGATCGTGCCCGCGCAGGCGTCGACCAGGAAGCAGGCTCCCGAGACCGCGAAGCGATGGCGGGTGCTGACCGCCAAGGTCGGCTTGGACGGGCACGACCGCGGCGTGAAGGTGGTCTCCCGAGCGCTCCGAGACGCCGGCGTGGAGGTGATCTATGCCGGGCTGCGGCAGACGCCCGAGATGGTAGTCGAGGCGGCGATCCAGGAGGACGTGGATGCGATCGGCGTCAGCCTGCATAGCGGCGCGCACATGACGCTGATCCCGCGCATCCTGGAGCTGCTCAAAGAGCGCAACGCCTCCGACATCGTGGTGTTTGGCGGCGGCATCATCCCCCAGGATGACGCCGATGCCCTGAAGAAGATGGGCGTGGTCGAGATCTTCGGACCCGGCACCTCACTGCAAGCCATCATCGATTTCGTGAACCACGGATTCAAGGCGGCGTGATCGCGGCTGCGCCTCGCAAGCTGGGGCGGTTCGAGCTGCACTGCCTCAGCGACGGACAGTGGCGGATGGATGGGGGTTCCGTCTTCGGGGTGGTTCCGAAGGTGATGTGGGAAAAGCTCAAAGCTCCGGACCCGCGCAACCGGATCCTGATGGCGACCAACTGCCTGCTGGTCCGGACGCCAGACGCCAACGTGCTGATCGAGGCCGGGATCGGACCCAAGCTGTCGGAGAAGGAGCGCGACATCTACGCCTACGACCGCGATCCCGGGCTGCCGGACGCCCTGGCCGGGGCTGGACTCAAGCCGCAGGATATCGACCTGGTGGTGCTCAGCCATCTCCACTTCGACCATGTCGGCGCCCTGGTCGCGCCCGGCCGGGACGGCGAGCTCACCCCGCTCTTTCCGAGGGCGAAGCACGTGGTGCAGGCCGGTGAGCTCGAGGCCTGGCGTCATCCCGATCCGCGGAGCCGGCCATCCTACAAGCCCGAGAACCTGGCCCTGCTCGAGGAGGAGGGCCGGCTGCTGGTGGTCGATGGCGACGCGCAGCTCGCGCCGGGGGTCCGGGTGCGGGTTACCGGTGGCCACACCGCCGGCCACCAGGCGGTGTACGTCCAGGACCAGGAGCAAACTGTGGTGTTTACCGGCGACTTTCTCTTCATGCGCGCCTTCCTCAAGATCAACTGGGTCAGCGCACTCGATCTCTTCCCGCTGGAGGCCATGGAGCGCAAGGCCGCCTTCCTGCGGGAGGCTGCCCGCGAACGCTATCTCATCTGGTTCTACCACGAGACCGAGCAGATGCTCGGCTACTGGACCGGCGAGGGGTTCGAACCGGTCAGCTGACGATCAGCAGGACTTCGGCACCACAGCGCTCGCACTCGCCACGAACGACGTAGTTGCCGGTTTTGAGGTCCATGGCAGAGGGGCGCAGAATCGCGACCGACTGCCGGCAGGCCCGACAGTTGGCTTTCATCGGCGCCACGGGCACCGCGGGGGCCTGGAAGGTCCAGGTGTGCGGCGCGACCTGGTGCATGCTGGCGTGGGCAATGGCCATAAACGCTCCTACCTTGTCTAACGCCGCCGCCGCCAAAACGGGCTGCGCCGTTCGGACCTGCCTGCTACCGCAAACGCCGTAGCGTCTGGCCGGAGGGTTTAGTAGACGGTCACCGGCGTGCCGGTCGGCGTCCAGTTCCACAGCCAGACCATGTTGCTGTAGGGAACGTTGACACAGCCGTGGGTGCCGTTGTTCTCCCCGTAGGGGTCGTAGTGCGGGTACTCGGTGCCCGGTCCGTAATAGGCCCGCCAGTAGGCATCATGGATGCCGGCGCCGCCGTTGAACCACATCACCATCTTGACCTTGGAGTCCGGGTACCAGTACGGGGATCCCTTGGGCCACGGCGAGTGCATCGTCCAGGGGGAGACCTTCCAGTAAACCTTGAAGTTGCCAGGGTCGGTCTCCAGGCCGGGCCGCCCGGTCGTGACGTAGCTCCAGAACACCTGCTGACCGTGCGAGTAGGCCCGGATCACCTGCTCCTTGAGGGAGATCGTGAGCGCCTTCTCCGGCAGGTTTTGCGCCATCGCATCCTGGAGCACCTTGTCCTGGACCGCGAGGCCGCCGTTGACCTGCTCGAGATCGGTCGTGGCCGTCACCCGACCGAGCTGTGCCGCCAGCTTCTGCACATGGGCGTCGACGATGGAGACGTCCATCTGGAAGATGCGGGCGGTCGACATGTCCGCCTGGACCCGGGATAGAGCGGCACTGGCGCCGGCTCGCGCCACCCCGGCGTCCCCGTGGTCCTGGGCGGCGGCCTGCGCGGCGTACTGCCCGATCAGCTTGTTGGTGGTTTCCTGGTCCGCTACCAGCAGCGAGAGCTTCGAGAACGGCGCCTTGAGCTCGGTGCTGACCGCCCGATAGCCGCTCACCGTGGTCGCGACATCGATCTCGATCTGGGCCTTGTTCGGCAGTCCGGCGAATTCGACCAGGAGCTGGTCGTCGACACCGATCTGCTTGGCTTTCTGCAGGTTGGCCGTGAGTTGGGCGACCTCCGACCGGGCGGTGTCGTGCGTCTGCGCCATCAGCTTCTGGACCCGGAGGTCCAGCTGCTCTTTGATCTGGGTCTCCTGGCCGGCGGCCCGGTTGAAAAACGAGATCCGCGACTCATTGAAGGGGGCCGAGGCCGGTGGCGGGGCTTCGCTGGCGGTCGTCAGTTCCTGGCGTTGGAGATCGGAATACTCCGCCGCACTAAGCCCCAGGTCACTGGCGTGCGCCTGCGCTGCCAGCACCTGGCTTCGCGCCGCCTGGAAGTCCTGCTCCGCGAACGCTTCGCGCATCTGCTGCCCGAAGATGAATCCGGCGACCAGGACGAAGGTCCCAAGCACCACCACGATCCTGGTGGCGTTGCGACGAAGGAATCTAAGAGTACCTGCCAGCACCGTTGTCACCGCATTTTACGGGCATCTTGCACATGGGGTAACGGCCAAACGGCGCAAAAGTTCCGGTGAAGGGCCGTTCAGGAGGCGGCAAACGCTGTGTTAAGATGGGCGCCGCCCAATTCGGGCTGAAGGAGAAACGCCCTGGCTACCGCCGCCCCCGTAACGTTAAAACTCGAGCTTCGCGCCGACCGCGGCCGGCACCTCCAGGCGCTCCGCCGGCAGGGCAGGCTGCCCGGCGTGATCTACGGCCACAACGTCGATGCCGTGACCGTCATGGTGGACGGGCGCGAGTTCGTCAAAGCCTTCCAGAAGGTGGGGCGCAACCAGCTCGTGGACCTCCAGGTCGCCGATGAGCCGGTCCGCAAGGCGCTGGTCCGCGAGGTGCAACGCAGCCCGCGCGATGGCGACCTGCTCCACGTCGACTTCTACCAGGTCAACCTTACCGAGAAGATCGAGTCCGAAGTGCCGATCGAGATCGAGGGCGAGGTCGAGCTGGTCTCCAAGGGTGAAGCCGACCTGCAGCGCGGCCTGCACGTCCTGAAAGTCGAGTGCCTCCCGACCGACCTGCCGCCGGTGATCACGGTCGACGTTTCCGCTCTCAAGGAAATCGACGACGAGATTCGGGTGAAGGACTTGAAGACACCGGCCGGCTGCGAGATCCTCGACGAGCCCGATGACCTGATCGTCAAGGTCGCTGCCCACCGCGAAGAGGTGGAGGAGGCGGCACCGGCGCCGGCGACAGTCGAGGTGCCGACGGTTGGCGAGACCGAGGCGCCCGCCGAGGGTGGCACCGAGGGCGAAGCGCCGCCCGAGAGCTAAAGCCAGAGCGCCCCTACAATGGGCGCCATGCTGACGGTCGTATTAGGCGTCGTTCGATTGGCCGCAACCCCGGCGGCTACGCCAGATGTTGATCATCTCCTCGGGCAGAGCTACCTGCCCACTCGCGATGACCTGCTGAAGTTCGCCGTCGCCGTTCTCATCGTCATCGTCTTCTACTTCGCGGCCCGGCTGACTCGGTCGCTGGCGCGTAAGGAGCTCGTCAGGGTCAAGGCCGATCCGCAGGTCATCCTGCTCGTCAGCCGCATCACATTCCTCGCCGGCCTCCTCATCGGCTTCATCGCCGGCTTCACCGTGCTCTTCGGTAGTCCGGCGCTGGTGTTCGGCGGCTTCGGTTTCCTGGCGCTGGCCCTCAGCCTGGCTTTTCAGGACATCCTGAAGAACTTCATCGCCGGCATCTTCATGTTGCTGGAGCGGCCGTTTCGCCTCGGTGATGAGATCACCGTGGACAACCACACCGGCATCGTCGAAAACATCGAGATGCGGGCGACAACGCTGCGAACGAGCGACGGCGAGCAGGTGATCACACCCAACTCGCTCGTCTACACCGGGACGATCATCAACCGCACCAGGTATCCGACGCGGCTGTTTACGCTGACGGCCAAAGTGCCGGCGGGCGCCGCGCTGGATGGCCTGGCCGAACGACTGGAGGAGCAGCTCAAAAGCCGACCCGATATCGTCAAAGACCCGCCGCCGCACGTCAGCCTGCAACCGAGTCTCGATGGTGGGCTAACGCTTGAAGTCCGTTACTGGCTCGACTACCGCCGCAACGACCCGCTGGTGGTCCAGGCCTCCGTTGGGCGCCAGATCTATCAGGCGATCCAGTCGCCGACCGAGCCAACGTCGACAGGTCCCCCGAGGAAGGCGGCCGGGACCTAGACGGCTCGGCTGATGCGAGCCCGAGCACCCTTCCGCCGAGCGCTGTCTGGCTTTGCATCGCTCAGTCCCGCTGCTCGACAGTTCCTCGCCTTCTCCCTGCTGATCTCGATCGCCTCCGGCATCTTCAACCTCGTTTTCAACCTCTACATGAGCGCCCTCGGTTTTTCCAATGCGGTCATCGGCATCTTCAATTCGCTCCCCGCACTCGCGTTGCTTGGCGTCGGCCTACCCTTTGCGGCCCTGGCGGACCGGATCGGCTATCGCGTGTTCCTGATCGGCAGCGGGGCGCTGGCGGTGGTGGCCTCGCTGATCCTGGCCCTTGCGGGCGTGCGCCTCCTCGCCGTGCTGGCAGCCGGCAGCTTCGCCCTGGCACTGACCATCCTGGAGGTACTCGGGGCACCGGTGCTGGCCCAGGTCACCCGGGAGGCGGAGCGGGTCGCCCTCTTTGCGGTCAACCAGTCGCTGGCGTGGATCGCCACGCTGCTTGGCGATCTGCTGGGTGGAGCGATTCCCGAAGCCGCGGCGCGAGTGGCGCACTCGTCAAGTGCCTCGGCTGGCTCGATTCGATCGGCCTTCGTGGCGATGACGCTCCTGACGGTCGCCAGCATGCCGTTTCTGGTGCGCCTGGCCGGCGCGGCCGGGCTGAAGCCCACCAGAGTATTTCCGGTTCGCGATCTGTTGAGAGTGGACACGGTCCGCTTCGCGCGCTTCCTGCTGCCTGGCCTGATCCTCGGGATCGGCGCGGGCATGTACCTGAACTTCATCCAGCTCTATCTGTTACAGCGTTTTGGCCTGACTCCCGGACCCATTGGCGCCATTTTCGCCGTCGGGGCGGCGGCGACCGCGTTGACCACGCTGGGGGCGCCCAGAATCTCGCGTCGGCTCGGCGCGGCCCGCACCATCGGCCTGCTTCAAGTCGCGGGCTCGCCGCTGGTTCTCGCCCTCGCGTTCCTGACGGTTCTGCCGATTGCGGTGCTGATCCTCTACGTGCGGCAGATCGCGCTCAACCTCCAGGCGCCGCTTGGCCAGGTCTTCGGCATGGAATATGTGGAGCCCGGTCAGCGCGCGCGACTGGCGACCGCGCAGACGGTGGTTGTGGGCATCGGGCTGGGTGGGATCGGCCCCCTGGTCAGCGGCTTTCTCCAGGTGCGCGGTGGCTACCAGCTGGCCTTCTCGGTGAGTGCCGTCTTCTACCTGCTTGCCGGCCTGACGTTTCTCTTGCTCTTCGGCCGGGTGCGCCTTCCCTCCGAGAGCGTCTCGCCGGCTGGCACCCCCGGCAGCGCCTCGAGGGATTCGATCGGCGAGTCCCTATAGTCAGGTGATGGCGCAGGAGACGCTGTTTCCAGCTCCGGAAGAGGCGGCCGCCGCGAGGGACCAGCCGCTGGCGGCGCGGATGCGTCCGCGCAGTTTGGATGAGTTCGTCGGTCAGGAGCATCTGGTTGGACCCGAGCACGAGCTGCGTCGCGCCATCGAGGAAGATCGCGTCGGGTCGATGATCCTCTGGGGTCCGCCCGGCAGCGGCAAAACGACGCTGGCCCGGCTGATTGCCCGCGTCACCTCGTCGCACTTTGTCCCGCTGAGCGCGGTCAGCGCCGGAGTGGCGGACCTGCGGCGAAACATCGAGGAGGCGCGACTGCGTCGAGCACAGTCGGGGAAGCGAACCATTCTGTTCATCGACGAGATCCATCGCTTCAACAAGGGTCAGCAGGATGCCGTGCTGCCCTTCGTGGAGGAAGGGGTCATCACCCTGATCGGCGCGACTACCGAAAACCCATCGTTCGAAGTGAACGCCGCTCTGCTGTCGCGGACCCGGGTGTTCGTCCTTGGCGCCCTGGACGACGTGCAGGTCGGCGAGATCATCGATCGGGCCGCCACCAATCCAGAACGCGGGCTCGGGGCGCGGCATGTCGATCTGGACGCGGAAGCGAGGAAAGCGCTGATCCGCCTGGCCAACGGCGATGCCCGGGTGGCGCTGAATGGCCTGGAGGCAGCCGCCGCGCTGGCCAAGCCGAGGCAAGGGCGGCGACCGGTCACGGCCGCACTGGTGGAAGAGGCCGTGCAGCGGCGCAATCTCCTCTACGACCGCGCCGGCGAGGAGCACTACAACATCATTTCGGCGCTACACAAGAGTCTGCGCGACAGCGACCCCGACGCCTCGCTCTACTGGCTGGGCCGGATGCTGGAGGCTGGCGAAGACCCGCTCTACGTCGCGCGGCGGCTGATTCGCTTCGCCTCGGAGGACATCGGGCTGGCCGACCCGCAGGCGCTCACCCAGGCAGTTGCCGCCCAGCAGGCTGCCCATTTCATCGGTATGCCCGAGGCCAACCTGGCGCTGGCGCAGGCGGTGGTGTACCTCGCCACCGCGCCCAAGAGCAATGCGCTGTACGCCGCCTACACCAACGTGCAGGAGGACGTCGAACGGACGCGAGCCGACCCGGTGCCGCTCCATCTTCGCAACGCCCCGACTCCCCTGATGCGCAAGCTTGGCTACGGCAAGGGCTACCGGTATGCGCACGACTACGAGGAGGCACAGGTGGAGCAGCAGCACCTGCCAGACGCCATCAAGGACCGGACCTATTACCACCCGTCGGACCGGGGCTACGAGAAGATGGTCAAGGAGCGGCTCGACGCCTTCGAGGCGGCCCGCCGCGGGCGCCCGAAGACCGGCTAAGTCGTCAGCGCCTCCACGTGGGGGCGTAGCGCCGCATAGCCATTCGCCATCACCCGCTCGTGGTTCCGCGCCAGCGCGCCTTTCGCCAGGGGTGCCACCAGGTTGAGGATCGGGTTGGTGGTGGCGACGTCCCAGTAATAGACGGCGGAGGTCACTGCTTCAACTTCCGTGAATGCCCACTTACCCGTACCGACGAGATCTCCGGTCGACCGTAGCAGAATGTGCCGGTATTCCTCGGCTTCGACCACCTCGAGGGCGTACCTGAGGCTGTACGGAAGGGAGCCGCGCACCTCGCATTCGATGACGGAGCCGATCGATCGTCCGTCCCCTCGGGTGATCGTCACCCGGCGGAAATTCTTCCACCAGTCAGGGTAGCGCTGAATGTTCAGGACGACGTCCCAAACGCGTTGAACCGGCGACCTGAAGCGCCAATCCGTGACGAAGTGGTAGGTCTCGGGCACGTGGCCGATTCTATGCCGTCGAAAATCGAGCCGGGGTAGCCCCGCCCGGCTGGCGAGGCTACCCGACTCCGAGGCTCAGCGGCTAAAAGCCGTGATCCTTTACCCAGGTAGCGGCAAGATCGGTGGGATCCTGCTTGTCGACGTCGGCGCTCTTGTTGAGCGCGGTCAGGTCTTTGGTGTTGAGCTTCGCGTCGATGCTGTTCAACAGCGACGTCACCTCGGTGTTGGCAACGCTACTCCGGATCAGGGGCACGATGTTGTCCGCCTGCTGCAGATGCTTATCGTCATCGAGCACGACCAGGTCGTTGGCCGAGATGCCACCGTCGCTGGAGAACACCAGGCCAATGTTGATGGCGCCGCTCTTAAATGCCGCGTAGGTCAACGGGCCGCCGGCGTCGAGCGACTTGAATGCCTTGAAGTGCAGCCCGTAGGTTTGCGCAAGGCCGGGCTGGCAGAACGGCCGCGTCGGACATTCCGGCGGTCCGCCCAGCGTCCAATTGCTTGCCACCGACGACACGTCGGAGAGCTTGGTCAGATGGTTTTGGTCGGCCTCGGCCTTCGTGACCGCAAAGGCATTCTGGTCGACTGCCGGCGAGGGGTCCAGCGCCTTGATGCCCTTGGAGTTGAGATGGGCGTTCAGCTTCTGAACATTGGCTTGGCCATCAGTGCCGGCATCCGGCGTGACGCCTTGTTTTCCTTCGACGAATGTCAGGTCGGTCGCCGCGTAGCCGGCGTAGAGGTCGATCTGGCCGCTTTCCAAGGCGGGCTCGACGATCTCGCGGTTACCGAGCTTGTCCTTGTAGTTGATGGTGTAGCCCTTGTTTTTGAGAGCGTCGCCGTAGATGTGGGCCAGGATAATGCTCTCCGAGAAGTTGAACGACGCGATCGTGATGGTCGCCTTCGTGCTGGCCGGTCCACCTGTGGATCCGCACGCGGTCGTGATCAGCGCCAGGGCGACCATGCTGGCCCCCAGGACGTAGATTCGCTTCAAACGCATTTGCCTCGCACCTCCCTAGGTAATTAGTCGAAAATTACGCCGCCGCCAGGTTCGTAGCAGTTTTTGAATCTGGATCACGGATGATTTTGGATGTCCGCAGGCCCGCAGGGGTGGCCAGCCGCTGCAAGCCGGCCAGGGAAAACTCCACGATCAGCGAGAGCAAGCCTACGAGGATGGCGCCCGCATACAGCATCGGATAGTTCTGCTGGCCGAGGCCATCGACGATGAAACGGCCGAGTCCGCCCCAGGCCACCAACGCCGCAAGCGTCGCGGTGGCGACGATGTTGACGGCCGACGTACGGAGACCCGCCATGATGAACGGCAGAGCAATCGGCAGCTCCACACGCCAGAGAACCATGCGGCCGCGCATGCCCATCCCGCGTGCGGCCTCCCGGACGTCGGCATCCACCTCGCGCATGCCGATATAGCTGTTGGTGACGATGGGTGGAATCCCCAGTGCTACCAGGGCAACGAATGCGGGCACGGCTCCAATGCCGACCAGCTCAACGGCGATCACGAGCAAGGCAAACGATGGGATGGCCCGGCCGACGTTCGAAATGTTGATGGCCAGGTTGCCCCCGCGGCCGAAGTGGCCCAGGACGACCCCAATCGGTAGCGCGATCGCGGCTGCCACCAACAGCGAGGCGCCCGACATTGCGACATGCTCGGTCAGCCGGTGGGGGATCCCGCCGTCGCCCTGCCAGTGGGCCCCGTCGAGGAACCAGCGGGCAACCTGGCCGATGAAGTTCATGCGACGGCTCGACTCCTCGCCCAGGGGGTAACGACCCGCTGGACACCGGCGAGGCTCACGTCGGCGACGATCGCCAGCGCGACCGAGAGCAGCGTGCCAATCACCAGCGGCGTCTTGAAATCGCGGATCAGGCCGTCGAGGATCAAGCTGCCCAGCCCACCCTCGCCAATCAGCGCTGTCACCGTCACCAGTCCGATGGTGGTCACGGTCGCGATCCGGATCCCGGCGATGATGGCCGGGACGGCAAGCGGAAAGTCCACCTGTACGAGTTGCTTAAGCGGCCGGTACCCCATCCCGACCGCCGCCTCGCGCACGTCCCCGGGAACGGAATCCAGGCCGATCACGATATTGCGAATCAAGATCAGCAGCGTGTAGCTCACCAGACCGATCTCGGCGGTGAGAATCGTGAGCCCGGTAAAGGGAATCAAGAACGAGAACAGCGCGAGGGAGGGAATCGTGTAGAGGATGCCCGTCAGCGAGAAGATGGGTCCTCGGAGCAGCCGCTCGCGCCACGCCAGCAACCCGAGTGGGACGGCGATCAGGACGCCAAGGCCGACAGCAATGATGGTCAGCTCGATGTGCTGGCTGAGTGCGGCCCCGATGACATCCAGATGGCGAGACACCCAGTCCCACCGGATCCAGGGGTCATCGGCGGCTCCCACAAACCCGGTGGCGAGCATGGGCACGATGCTATCAGCCGCCTCGACGGCCCGCAATTTACAGTAGAACTTTCTAATGATTCGCCTGGAACGGGTGACCAAGCACTACCCGGGCGGTCAGGCGGCCGTCCGCGAGCTCTCGATCGAGTTCCCAACCGGCCAGCTGACCATGCTGGTCGGTCCTTCCGGATGTGGCAAGACCACGACCCTGAAGATGATCAACCGGCTGATCGAGCCCACCAGCGGCCGGATCTTTCACGACGACCAGGACGTGACCCATATCGACCCCATCGCGCTCCGGCTGCGGATGGGTTACGTCATTCAAAACGTTGGGCTCTTTCCCCACATGAACATCGCCGACAACGTCGGCACGGTGCCTCGCCTGCTGGGCTGGGACAAGAGCCGCACGCAGCAGCGCGTCACCGAGCTGCTCGAGCTCGTTGGCCTGGATCCGCGACAGTTCTCGCGGCGCTACCCGCACCAGCTGTCCGGCGGGCAGCGGCAGCGGGTGGGGGTGGCCCGCGCGCTCGGCGCCGACCCACCTGTCCTGCTCATGGACGAGCCGTTCGGCGCCATCGACCGGATCGCACGCGAGCGGCTCCAGAATGAGTTCCTTCGAATCCAGCGTGAGGTTCGCAAGACCGTGATCTTCGTCACCCATGACATCGACGAGGCGATCAAGCTCGGCGACCGGATCGCCATCATGAATCTGGGCCAGCTCGTCCAGTACGACACTCCGGCGGCGATCCTGGCCAGGCCGGCCACGGATCTCGTCATCGACCTGCTCGGCCCCGACCGCGGCTTGAAGCGGTTGTCGGTTACGCCTATCGACCTGGGGGCGCTGGAGCAGCCGCCCGTCGTCCACCTGGATGACGCTCTCGTCGAGGCCCGCCGGCAGCTCGACGGGCGCTGGCGGCGCGCCATCGTCCTCGATCGCGACGACCGGCCGGTCGCCGAACTCGATCGGGACCGGGCCGACGGCGACGGGCGCGCCGGTGACCGTGCCCAGCCGCTCGATGCCACGATTTCGGCGGACCGGACGTTATACGATGCGTTCTCGCAAATGCTGATCCATCAGGCGATCTGGGTTGCGGTTGTGGACGGGTCCCGCTTTCGCGGCGTGCTCACCCCGGAATCGTTCGTGGCGGCGATCCAGCGCGTGCCGGCGGAAGTCGAGGGCGCACGCCGGTGATCCTGAATCGGGGAAACCTGTTCTCGTTCCTGGTGACGGCCTTCGTCGGCGCGATCTTCCTGCTGATGGTCTTCGAAACCTGGGCGCTGTTCACCGGTAACAAGACGATCAGCGACTATTTCCGCGAGGCCGTGCACGCGTTTCCGGGTTGGGCGTTCGTCATCGCCGTCCTGGCGGGAATCACGCTCGGGCATTTTCTCTGGGGCCCGGCCACCGGCCGCCTGGCGCCAGCGCCCCGCCGGCTGAGTCAGCTGAGGAATCGAAACCCTGCAGCTTAATCCCGGCGCGATTCTCTCTCTGCTGGTCACGATCTTTGTCGGCGTCCTCTTCATCGTGATGCTCAGCGAAACGATTGCGCTGGGCAAGGGCCGGGATCCGATGACCAACCTCATCCGATCCGTGATGCGCGCCTACCCTCGCTTCAGTTATGTCGTCGCGGTTGTGATCGGCATGCTCCTCGGCCACCTGTTCTGGCCGTAAGCTCCAAGACGGCCAGGCGTTGAACCGGAAACCTTACGCCGTCTTCCGCCGCTTCTGTGAGGTGCGCCGACCGGCATTTGATGCGTTGCGTTGCGTTGCGCCGCCTTTCTTCCGGGTTGCCTCAACGCTCGCCCGCAGCGCCTCCATCAGGTCCACGACTTTCTCGCCGGGCTCGGCCGGCGCTTCGGGCAGTGGTGCGCCTTGGACTTTAGCGTCGATCACCTGCTTGAGCGCGGCCTGGTACGCGTCTTCGTACCGCTCGGCGTCGAAGCTATCGCTGAGGTTTTCGATCAACGAGACGGCCATCTGCAATTCTTTCGGTGAGACTTTCGCGCCGTCGGCGGCAATGGCGTCGGTCGATCGGATCTCATTCGCATAGAACATTGTCTCCATCGACAACACGTCCTGGTAGGGACGGACCAGGCATAGGTTCTCCTTGTCGCGGATGGCCACTTTGGCAACCGCGGCGCGCCCGGTCTGCTGGAGCGCCTGCCTCAGCAGTGAAAAGGCCTTGATGCCAGCCTCGTCCGGGGCGAGGTAATACGCCTTGTCGAAGTAGATCGGGTCGACCTCTTCGAGCTTGACGAAGTCCGAAATGTCGACGGTGTGGACCGTCTTCACGGGAAGGTGATCGAGCTCCTCATCGGTGAGCGGGACATAGCGCCCCTTGGCATACTCGAATCCGCGCACGACTTCCTCCCAGGGCACGGCCTTTTCGTCTTTGGGGCACCAGCGAACGTTCTTCAGACGCACGCCGTCCTTTTTGTGGAGCAGGTGGAACCGCACATCGTGCGATTCGGTCGCGGTATGGAGGCTGACCGGGATGCTGACCATCCCGAACGAGATCGTGCCCCTCCAGATCGCCCGCGGCGCCCTCCGTGTCCCTTCCGCCGCTCTCGCTGGTTTGCGCGCCGTCCTTTGCGCCATACCTGACATCAAGGGTATCACCATGGCGTTCGCTCCGCCGGCGCCCTCCGTGGTGGCTACACTCCGGTGGTGCCGCTGGCCGTATTTCCCCTGGTCCTTGTGGCGGCCGTCTGCCACGCCGCCTGGAACGCACTGATGAAAGCGTCGGAAAACCCGCTGTCCCTGGCAGCAAGGGCGATGACGCTCGGCACCGTTGTCTCGCTTCCGCCGGTCGCGACCCTGTGGCTGATCCAGGGGCGCCCGGGCTTGCCGTTCGCAGGCTGGTTGCTTGCCCTCGGATCGGCCATGCTCGAACTGACCTACTTCATCACGCTGTCAACCGCCTACCGGCGCGGCGAGCTGTCCGTGGTCTATCCGATCGCCCGCGGGACCGCGCCGCTGCTGGCGGTGGCCGTGGGGGTGGTGATTCTCGGTGAGCGGCTTCACCTGGTTGCCGTCGCCGGCATCCTCTTATTGCTGGGCGGCATCTGGGCTGTGCGGCGGCCTACCAGCGCCGGGGCGGCACTCGGGCCCGCCGTGATGACGGGCATTCTGATCGCCGCGTACACCTCGCTCGACCGGGTCGGTGTCCGGTTGGGGCCGCCCTGGCTGTACGGGTGGCTGCTCTGGTTGTTCGCGGCGATCTTCCTCCTGGTCTTTACGCGGACCCGCCGCGTGACGGAACGACGGTTGACCGACGAGCTGGGCACGTCACTGGCGGTCGGAGTCTTGATGACGGGTGCCTACTTCATGATCCTGTTCGCGCTGAGCATCGCGCCGCTGGCCATCGTGGCCCCGCTTCGCGAATCGGCGATCGTGCTGGTCACGGCCTGGGGAATCTGGCGGCTGGGGGAGCGGCGCGGCGCCTGGATCCGGATAGCCGGCGCCGTCGCTATCGTCGGGGGGATCGCCCTGCTGACGATCGCCTGATCAGGGCAGTGCCGGCCTGAAGGTGGTCAGCGCCGGCAGGACGAAGAACCACATCGCCGCCACGATGATGCCGACGAAGATCAGCATGGAGAAGATTGGCCGGCCAGTCATGTCTGAGCCCCTCCTACCTGACTGAACCCACACGAGCCGTCATATCCTGCTCGATCGTTAGGCAGGGAAGAGCAGCCGGAATTCGTATTCGGAAAGGAGTCGGGGCGAGTGGATTTGAACCACCGACCTCACGGTCCCGAACCGTGCACTCTAACCTGGCTGAGCTACGCCCCGATCAGCAATTGCCAATGATACCCTCTCTTTTGCGCGCCGCGGCCTCAGGCCCTCGTAGCTCAGGGGATCAGAGCGCCTCCGTCCTAAGGAGGGCGTCGCAGGTTCGAGTCCTGCCGAGGGCAATTGCCTCCTAAGATGGGCGCATGATCGCGACCGACATCAATCCCGCGCTCAAGCCGGCCGAGTTCCTCCTTGGCACCTGGCGCGGCGAGGGTGAAGGCCAGTATCCAACCATCCGGCCCTTCCGCTACCGGGAGGAGATCCGCTTCTCGCACAATGGCAAGCCGTTTCTGATCTATGCCCAGCGCACCGAGGCGATCGAGACCGGCCAGCCGATGCACCGCGAAGCCGGCTACCTGCGGCTGGTGGGCGACGGTCGCGTCGAGTTCGTGATCGCGCAGCCGATCGGCTACGCGGAGATTTCCCTCGGCCGGGTCGACGGCCACCGGATCGATGTCGAATGCACCAGCGTCGCCCGCACGCCGACGGCAAAGCCGGTCACCTCGATCAGCCGATCACTCTGGCTCGACGGCGATACCCTGCGGTACGAGCTGAAGATGGCGTTGGAAGGCGTTCCCCTCGCCCGTCACCTTGTGGCGAGCTTCAGCCGCGTCGACTGAAGCGATCAGTGGGGGCTCTGCTCGAGCAGTCGTCGCGATACTCGCGTGATGACTCGCCGCGGCGACAGCCGCACCACAACCGGCAGGAGTCGGTTGCCCAGGCCAGGAATGACGATCGATTTCCCCGCCATCAGTCCGCGATACCCGGCCAGCGCGACCGAGGCGGCGTCAGCCAGCGACCCCCTGACGAGTCGGGCATCCTCCAGCTTGCCTCGCTCCTGGAATCCCGACCGCGTCGGCCCGGGAGCCAACGCCGTGACCGCTACGCCGGTGCCCTTCAACTCGTTGGCCAGGGCCTCGGAGAATGACAGGACATAGGCCTTGCTCGCGTAGTAGACCGCCATCAACGGTCCGGGCACGAAGGCGGCGGTCGAGGCCAGGTTGAGGACGTGCCCCGCCCCACGTTCGACCATGCCCCTGAGGAAGAGCTTGGTGAGCGCGGTCAGCGCCACCACGTTGACCTGCAGCATCTCGAGCTCCGCCTGCAAGTCGGTCTGCACGAAGCGACCGTACACCGGGAAGCCCGCGTTATTGACGAGCGCATCGACCTTCAGCGATGCGGCCGTGACCTCTTCGTAGATCTCATCGACCGTGGATGGGTTCGACAAATCCTTGGCCAGCACCAGCGTCTTGACCCGAAACTCGCTCTCCAGTCGGGCGGCGAGCTCGTCCAGTTTGTCGCGGCTGCGGGCTACCAGCACGCAGTCGTACTGGTCGCGTGCAAACAGCAGCGCCAGCTCGTAGCCGATGCCGCCAGAGGCACCAGTGATCAGCGCGGTCTTACTCATGCCGACGGCTCCTCCACAAAGCTTTGCTCCCCGGCGCGGATCGGGACCGGTAACCAGTTCTCGCGCGGCGCCAGTGGACACGCCCAGCGCGCGTCATACGCGCACGAGGGGTTGTAGGCGAAGTTGAAGTCGATCCCGACCTCGGGCGACCCCGCCCGGGTTTCGAGCGCGAGGCCATCGGTGTGCTTCACGGTGTCGAAGAGGTAGCGGCCGCCACCATACGTCTCCTTCCCCGACGTGCCGTCGCGGAAGGGGAGGAACAACCCGCCGCCGTAACCCACCAGGCTGAAGACCGTGAGCTGGCACCCCTGGCCGGCAATCCGAAATCGCAGCCGGCCTGCCCTCCGATAGGTGATCACCCCGTCCTCGCCGCCGGTGTCGATCTCGATCGGGTCACCGGCCTCCATCGCCTCGAGTCGACAACG
>Ga0209689_1000093_pt1 | contig 47778 bp, 50 predicted proteins | sample GraSoiAngelo_149_FD_187119 | JGI IMG/M metagenome (GOLD analysis project Ga0209689, IMG submission 187119) | Grasslands soil microbial communities from the Angelo Coastal Reserve, California, USA - 14_1009_09_30cm (SPAdes) (version 2) | ecosystem: Environmental > Terrestrial > Soil > Grasslands ... | reverse complement strand
CGCGCCGAGGGTCACCTGCGGTGGCGTGGTGGTCGCGCCGTATCCCGCGACGAGGCCGCTCGAGATCGCGACCGCGTGACGGAGCGGTGGCGAGCCGAGGTCCGAGAACCAGGACACGCCTTCCTTCACGAGGTCGACCGCGATCGTGTAGGTGCCCGCCGCGCCCGGGGCCATGTACGTGAGCGACAGGCTCTTCGCCTGGCCCGGCAGGACGTCCCCGCCGAGCGGCGTCCGCGGCCCGTCCCAGAGGACGACCTCGCCGCTCGGGCCGTACATGTGATAGCTGAGGTTGACGGGGTTCGGCCCGGTCGCCGGCCAGGGCACGTTGCCCGCGTTCGTGACGGTGAGCGGGATCGTCTTCTGCTCGCCGAAGAACGCGGTGCCGACCGTCGGCGCGGCGTACGCGGCGGCGAAGATCGACGGCTGTACGGGTCCGGGCAGCCGCAGCGGCACGCTGCCAAGCTGTCCGAACCACGCGACGCCCTCGCGGACGAGATCGAACGTGAGGATGTACGCGCCGGGCGCGGTCGGCGTGACCACGGTCGCGCTCACGGTGACCGTGCCGTTCACGTCGACGTTCGCCGGCAGGGGCGTGCGCACGCCATCCCACACCACGGTCTGGCCGCTCGCGTCGTGCCAGTGATACGAGAGGTCGACGAGGTTCACGCCCGCGGACGGCCAGCCGACCGACCCCGTGTTTGTGATCGGGACCGCGACCTGATAGCTCGTCGCGGCGAGCATCGCGGGCAGGGTGACGACGCCGAACTTCGCGTTGAACGCGCTCTGCGCCATGAGCGGGTACGCGCCGCTCGGCTCGACCCACCCGACGCCCTCCTTCACGAGCGCGAAGCGGATGAAGTACGGACCGGGCATCGCGGGGACCGCAACGTCCGCGGTCACGACCTTCTGTGCGGTCTGCGCGATGTCGCCGCCGAGCGCGGTGCGCGCGCCATCCCATACGGCCACGGCGCCCGCGCCGTCGTACCAGTGATAGGAGAGGTTCACCGGATTGGGGCCCGTCGCGTTCCAGATCTCGCTCCCGATGTTCGTGAGCGTCACGGGGACCTGGACGGTCGTCCCCGCGCCGGCCTGCGGCGGGACGGTGGCAAGGTACGTCGCGGCGAGGATCGGCGAAGGCGCCGCGAGCGCGACGCTGGTGAAGATCAGCAGGGCCACCGCCGTCATGACCGCGACGCTCGCGGTCCCCCGGCGCAGGTCGTGACCCGCGCGGCTCAGGGGGTCAGCACCACGGGGCGGGCGGCCCCTGCGCCGAACCAGGTGACCCCTTCGGAGATGAGGTCGATCGTGGCGAACGCCGCGCCCGGCGGGATCGCGCCGAGGGCGACGGCGACGGTCGCCGTCTCGCCGGGACCGAAGTCGCGGGCGAGCTTCGTCCGCGGACCGTCCCAGAGGAGCATGGTGCCCTGCGCATCGAGCCAGTGGACGGAGAGCTGGACCGGCGCCACGCCCGCCGCGGTCCAGAGCGCGCTCGAGGTGTTGGTGACCGTGACCTGCGCGACGGGGTTGGCACGCGAGACCGTGAGCGGTCCGCTGCTCAGCGTCCCGCGGTAATCCGGGAGCACCGCGACGAGCGTGTACGCGGCCGTCGGGCTGCCGAGCGCGCCGAACCAGGCGACGCCCTCCTGCACGAGGTCGGGCCGCGCGCGGTAGATGCCGGGACGCAGCGGCGCGTCGACCACGAGGCTCAGCGTGACGGTCGCCCCGGGCTGCACGTCCGACGCGAGCACGGTGCGCGCGCCGTCCCAGCTCACGGTGTTCCCCAGTCCGTCGTAGAGGTGCAGGGCCGCGTGCACGGGGTTCGTCCCGCCGGCCGCCCACGCCACGATGCCGTCGTTCTTCACGGTGACCGGCAGCGCCACGCGACCGCCCGGCAGGATCGTCGGGACGCTGCCGAGCGTGAAGCTCGCGGAGATGCCGTTGGTGATCGCGTACGGGATGTCGCTCGTCGCGACGCCCTGACCCGAGAACCAGGTGACGCCTTCCTCCACGAGGTCGAGACGCAGCAGGTACGTGCCGGTCGTCGACGGCGGGACGAGGGGCAGGACGACGACCGCGGTCGCGCCGGGCGCGACATCCTGCGCAAGCGAGCCGCGCGCGCCGTTCCACACGACGACGCTGCGATCGGTCGCGAGCCAGTGGTAGGAGAGGCGGACCGGGCTGATCCCGCTCGCCGCCCAGGTGCGGATCCCCGTGTTCTTCACGCTGACGCTCAGCGTCGACTGCGCGCCCGCGACGAGGCTCGCGCCCACCGCCGCCGGCGAGTACGTCGCGCCGTAGCCGGCGGACACGTTCACGATGACGTCGGCCGGCGCGCTGCCCTGCAGCGACAGCGGGACCCCGCCGAGCGGCGCGAGGTCGAAGCGCAGGAGGAAGACGCCGGCCAGCGGCGGGGCGGTGATCGTGAGCGTCTTCACCAGGCTCGTGCCCGCGCGGACGTCGGTGCCGAGCGCGGTCGGCGTGCCGGCGAGGACGACGGCCCTGGTGACGGGGTCGAGCCAGCTGTAGCCGAGCTGGAAGGAGGCGCCGAGCGGCGAGGTGCCGGTGGCGTTCACCTTGACGTTCGCGGTGAACGGCAGCCCCGTCGCCACCGCGGCCGGCACGCCCGAGGTGTCGTAGGTCGCGCGGATGTCGCCGCCCGGGGCCGGCACGACGCTCGATCCCGTCACCGCGCGGTACGCGTCGACGCGGCCCGCGCCGAAGGAGGTGTCGACGCCCGGCGTGCCGAGGTCGACGGCGGTGGAGCGCAGCCGGTCCGTGACCTGGTCCGGCGTGAGGTTCGGCTCTTTGCTGAGGACGAGCGCGGCGACGCCGGCGACGAACGGCGACGCCTGCGACGTCCCGCTGAATACGCCGTACGAGACCGTTCCCCCGTGCCCGGAAAGGTAGGTCGCGTACGTCGGCGTCGTGCTCACGACGCGATAGCCCGGCGCGGCGATCGCGACGTAGCTCGCCTGCGTCGAGAACGACGCGCGCGTGTCGTCGGGCTGGGTCGCCCCGACGGCGAGCACGCCCGGATACGCCGCCGGGTAGTCGACCTGATTGATGAACCCGCACTGCGGGTTGGTGACGCCGCAGTTCCCCGCGGCCGCGACGACGAGGACGTTCTTGTTGCGCGCGTAGCTCACCGCGCTCTGCAGCGTCGCGCTCGCCTGCGGCGAGCCGAGCGAGATGTTGATGATCCGCGCGCCGTGGTCCGCCGCGTAGACGATCGCCTGCGAGACATCCGAGGTCGTGCCGCTCCCGGTGCAGTCGAGCGCCTTGATCGGAAGGATCCGCACGCCGAACGCGACGCCCGCGATCCCGACCGTGTTGTTGCCGTTCGCGCCGATGATCCCGGCGACGTGCGTGCCGTGCGAGTTGTCGTCGTTCGCCTGCGTGACGCAGCCCGGGCTCGTCGCGGAGAGGAAGCTCACGCCGGGGAGCAGCGCGCCGAGAAGGTCGGGGTGCTGCGGGTCGACGCCGGTGTCGATCGTCGCGACGACGATGCCCGGCGAGCCCCGCACGACGTCCCACGCCCGGTCGACGCCGGCGGTGCGGATGCCCCACTGTCCGAGACCGACGTACGGGTCGGTCGAGTAGAGCGGGTCGTTGGGCGTGAGGTCCAGACGCATAGGCGCGTCCGCCTCGACCGAGGCGACGCCGGCCTGACCTTCGAGCGTCTCGATCGCGGCGCGATCGCCGGCGCCCGCCGGGAGGGCGACACGCGTGACGCCGAGCGCCGGGATCACGGCGTCGACCGCGCCGCCGACGGAGCGGATCGCCGCGTCGCGCAGGTCCGGCGTGATGCCCGGCGCGAACTGCACGAGCACGCGGGGTCCCGCGAACGAGGCCGCCTGCGCCGGGTGCGCGAGCAGAGGCGCGCTCCCGAGGAGCACGAGCGCACAGGCGAGCGCACGCCAAAACACTCCTGGCTTCCCTTCCACTTCCACCCGCGAGTATGGCGACGAGGACCGGGCCTGAGTAAGGTCTGAACGGCCTCGGTTACACGTTCGTTACTCCTTCGAGTCCTAGCAAGCCCTCGTCCGACCCCATCCGGGTCAGCGAACGGTCTTCACGACGAGGACGTTCTCGAGGTGGCGGAGGTCGACCGCCGGCACGATGACCGCGCGCTGGAACGCGGCGGCCTCGGCCTTGTTCACGTCGACGACGCGGCCCAGTACTAGGCCCTTCGGATAGAGCGAGCGCAGGTCGTTGCCGATCGCAAGCCCGGCGGTGATCACGACGTCGCCGGCTTTGACGGCCTCCGTCTGGAGGATCCAGTCCATGACGAGCGTGTCGCCGTACTGCCCGCGCACGATGCCCGCCGCGCGCGAGCCCTGCACGAGCGCGGACACGGCCGAGCCCGAGTCGGTGACGAGGAGCACTTTGCTGTAGTTCGCGCCGACCTCGGAGACGCGCCCGACGACGCCCTGATCCGAGACGACGACGTCGTCGACGCGGACCCCGTCGTTCGTCCCGACCCCGACGACGATCGTGTGGAGGACGCCGGACGGATCACGCGAGATGACCGGCGCGGCGACCGATTCGAAGTCGAGCCGGCGCGCGACGGTCGCGAGCTGCGTCGCCTGCTCCGCGGCGAAAGCGCGCTCGCGAAGCCGGACGTTCTCGAGGGTGAGCTGGTCGACCTGCTGGCGCAGCGCTCCGTTGTCCGTGCGAAGCCGGTCGATCTCCCCGATCGCCTGCCCGATCCGGTTCGCCGACGCACCGACGTCCGCGAGGACGCGCTGCACCGGGACGAGCCCCTCGGTCGCGACGGTCGAGGCCACGCGGACGACCTCCGTGTTCCGGAGCAGGAGGAGCAGCAGGCTCGTGACGAAGAGCAGGATGAACGGCCGGACGAAGCTCGGGCTCTGCGTCCTGCGGTTGATGCGGCCGAAGCTCGCCATGTGAGGCTATTTAACGCGGCAACGCGGCGTATGTCTCTACCACAAGGCTCCGTTCGTAACTGATCAGATCCTCGAGGATCTTCCCCGTCCCCCGCGCGACGCAGGTGAGCGGGTCGTCGGCGACGTGGACGGCCATCTGGGTCGCCTCGGCGACCCGCGTGTCCAGGCCGCGCAGGAGCGCGCCGCCGCCGGCGAGGTAGATCCCCTGGTCCATGACGTCCGCCACGAGCTCGGGCGGCGTCTCCTCGAGCGTGTCCTTGATCGCGTCGACGATCCGCTCCACCGACGGCTCGATGGCCTCCCGGATCTGGGCGCTCGTGACCTCGATGGAGCGGGGCAGGCCGGTGAGGAGGTCGCGGCCCCGGAAGAACGTCGAGACCTCCTCGTCGAGGGGGTACGCCGAGCCGATGGCGATCTTGATGTCCTCGGCGGTCCGCTCGCCCATGAGCAGGTTGAACTCGCGCCTGGCGTAGGAAACGATGTCCTGGTCCATCTCGTCGCCGCCGATGCGGATCGAGCGCGAGACGACGATCCCGCCGAGCGAGGTCACCGCGACCTCCGTCGTGCCGCCGCCGATGTCGACGATCATCGAGCCCGACGGCTCGTTCACCGGAAGACCCGCGCCGATCGCGGCGGCCATCGGCTCTTCCACGAGCCGCGCCCAGCGCGCGCCCGCCTGTATCGCGGCGTCCTGCACCGCGCGCTTCTCGACCTCCGTGACGCCCGAGGGGATGCCGATGATCACGCGCGGTCGCGGCAGAAGCGCGAACCGATCGTGCACCTTATGGATGAAGTAGCGGAGCATTTGCTCGGTGATGTCGAAGTCGCTGATGACCCCGTCCTTCAGCGGGCGGATGGCGACGATCGACGCCGGCGTGCGGCCGACCATCCGCTTCGCCTCGGCCCCGATCGCAAGGATGTTCCCAGTTCGCAGGTCTTTGGCGACGACCGAAGGCTCGCTGATGACGATGCCGCGTCCCCGGACGTGGACGAGCGTGTTCGCGGTGCCGAGATCGATGCCGATATCGCGGGAGAACATCCCAAAGAGGCCGTCGAGCAGAAAAGGACCCCTTCCCGGACGCGTGGGCTGATTCGCTCGAAGTATGCGGGCTGCGAGCGCGGCTAGCTGCGGTCGCGAGGCTCTGGAAGCGGCGTTGCTACCGGCCGGACCGGTGCCGCCGCCGGACTGCGTGAAGGTCGCGGGGTCGCGGTCGGGCGGACCGCCGGTCGCGTGCTGGGTCGCGCCGTAGGTCGAGCGGTCGGGCGGGCGCTCGGTCGCGTCGTCGCGCGCGTTTGGCCGGGCCGAGAGCGCTCCTCGTCCTTCGCGGGCGTCCCGGGGATCAGTCGCGCGACGCCCGCGTCCGAGAGTCCGGCCAGCCGGATCGGCTGGTAGCGATCGTCATAGGCGATGACCCGGTGCACCGAGCGCGGCGGCGTCTCCTCGAACACCCACATGACCGTGCGCTCCGCGTTCGCCCACGCCTCGAAGATCCGGACGTGCCCGAGTCGCCGCGGGTCGCGGCCGGTCGTGAGGTTGAGCGCGTCACCCGGGCGGAGGTCCTCCTTGCCGATCGGGAAGGAGACCTGCCAGATCGAGTCCGTCGAGTAGCGTTCGACGTCCCACGCGCGGCTCACGTACGCGGAGCAGTCCATGCCGCGCGTCGTGGAGTCGCCGCCCCACACGTAGGTGATGCCGAGCATGAGCTGGGCGCGCGCGAGGATGTCCGCGCGGATCTCGATCGTGGCGTCGACGGGCTGCGACGCTTCGCTTGCAGGGGCCCCTGCCCCTGGCATGGCGAGCGCCTCGGCCGGCACCGGCGGGAGCGGCGCGGCGGGGCCGTTCTCGCCGCGCGGGTCCGCCCGGACGGAGGCGAGGGCGGCCATGACCGCCGACGCCAGCGCGGGCCAGTCCGTCTCCGCGGCGACGGCGCGCGCGACGACCACGCGATCGGACGAGCGCGAGAAGAAGTAGCGGGTGTAGGTGCGCGTCCCCTCAAAGGCGGCGTCCTCGTCCACGTAGGCGAAACCGGGGATGGTGGCGACGGCCTCCCGATCGCCGCGGACGCCGAGCTCCAGCTGCGCGAGCTCGGTCCCCTCGCGCGCCAGCCCGATGGACAGGAGTGCCTTCGCGTCGGCGACGAGACCGCTCGTGAGCGGCACCGGCTGTTCGTAGAGGCTGGCGTCGCCGAGCCGGAGCTGGAAGCGGGCAAGCTCGAACACCGGATCCGGCGGGTCCGACAGCGGGTTCAGCGACGTCGCGGGCGAGCGCTTCCAGCCGCTGGGCGGCACCAGGGCGACCCCGCGCTCGCCGTCGCTCCAGCGCTCGGGGACCGGCGCGCTCGCGTCGAGGTCGCTCGAGACGGCGAGAGCACCCGCGGCCTGCGGATCCGTGGCCGGCGCGGCGCGGAAGCCCGTGATCGGCAGCGCGGCGAGCGCCGATACACCAAGGACCAAGGCCGTACGCAGCGCCATCCCCTGGCGGCGTGCTCTCCCCACCGCTCGGAAGAACGGAGCAGGCAAGGAATCGGTACGCGCGTGGCTACGGCCGGCGCGCGCTCGCCCAGCGCCCGGCGCCGAAGACGAGGTGGTCCACGACCTCGACACCGAGCAGACGCCCGGCGGCCACGGCGTCCGCGGTCGTGCGCCGGTCGTCCGGCGACGGCGACGGGTCTCCCGAGGGATGGTTGTGCGCGAGGATGATCCCGGCGGCGTTCCGGCGGATCGCCTCCGTGAAGAGCTCGCCGATGCGCACCGACGTGCCCGCGACGTTCCCGCTGTACAGCGGGACGACGGCGATGAGCCGGTGCGAGCGGCTGAGGAGCGCGACGACCAGCGCCTCACGCTCGAGGTGCGCGAAGTGGGGCGCGAGCGCTCGCGCCGCGAGCTCCGGCGTGTCGCAGCGCTCGCCCGCCGCCGTATCGGCGACGACACGGCGTCCGAGCTCGCATGCCGCGAGGATCCGCGCCGTCGCCGCGACGCCGACGCCGGCCGACCGCACGCGCACGGGGTCGGCGCGCGCGAGGCCGCGCGGCCCGCCGAGGGCGCGCGTCAGGGCCTGCGCGATGTCCAGCGCGGACCGCACTCGCGTGCCCGTGCCGATGAGGATCGCGAGGAGCTCGGCGTCGGAGAGGGCACCGGCGCCGCGCGCCAAGAGCCGTTCGCGAGGGCGCGTCGCTTCGGGCCACTCACGGATCGGCACATCCGTGATATCGGCACGCGCGTGCTAGCTGCGAACGCGCTCCGCTTCGCTCGCCTTGCCGCCCGCGTGCACCGTCCAGTCGCGCTCGTCGAAGTCCTTCGCGCAGAACGGGCAGATGTTCCACTCAGGCCGGATGAGCTTCCCGCAGTTCGGGCACACCCTCTTGAGCCGGGTGCGACACGTGGGGCACAGGATGAAATCGTCTTGGACGCGTTCCTTGCAGGTGGGACAGACCACGCGCGACTCCGCCTCGGCGAGCAGGCTCTCTTCGGCGAGCTGGCGCTCGTAGGCCTCGCCGAGGGTTTCCTTCGGTCGGACGATCAGATAGAGGAAGAGGCCGAAGATGTTGAGGAGCACGACCATGAGGCCGGCGAGGTAGGGAAGGATCTGGTTCTCGGTCCGCTGCTGCGCGTCACGGACGGTCCAGAAGACCATCGCGAGGTAGAGCGCGAGGACGTACAGCCCCGCGAGCCGGACCGAGAGCTGGATGAGCGGGTTGTTGACGAACGCGGTCCAGAGTCCGCTGAGATCAGGCATTGAAGGTCCTCCCGGTCACGCCGCTGAGCGAGGTCTCCGTCGCGACACGCGCGCGCCAGTAGTCGAGGAGATCGCGCAGGGTCTGCTCGAACGGGATCTGCGGCTCCCAGCCGGTCGCCTTCTGGAACTTGGACGCGTCCGCCCACAGGATCGGGACGTCGGACGGCCGCAGCCGCGCGGGATCCTCCTGCGTGCGGATCTTCACGGTCGAGTGCGCGAGCAGCATGCTCAGCATCTCGCCGACCGTCCACGTACGGCCGCGGCCGACGTTGTAGACCTCGCCCGCCTCGCCGCGCTCGAGGCCGAGCCAGTACGCGCCGACCATGTCGCGCACGTCGGTCCAATCGCGCTTGCTGGTGAGGTCGCCGTGGTAGATCACCGGCTCGTGCTTCCCTGCCTCGATCAACGCGATCTGGCGGGCGATGGTGCTCGTCACGAAATGGGTCCCGCGGCGTGGGCCGGTGTGGTTGAAGCCTCGCGTCGTCACGAGGTGGAGGCCGTAGGACTTGAAGTACTGGTACGCGAGCTTGTCCTGCGCCACCTTGCTCACCGCATACGGCGACAGGGGACGCAGCGGGTTCGTCTCTTTCATCGGGACCTCGTCCGGATGCACGAGGCCGTACTCCTCGGACGAGCCGGCGATGTGGACGCGGATCGTCGTGTCGTGGCGGCGGATCGCCTCGAGGAGGTTGAGCTGCGACTCGACGTTGATCCGCATCGTCGCGGCCGGCTCGTCGAACGAGGACTGGACGAACGACTGGGCGGCAAGGTGGAAGACGCGGTCAGGGCGCAGGGTCGCGATGAGCTTCTCGACCGCGCCGGCGTCGGTGAGCTCGCAGTGGAGGAGCGTGACGCGGCCCTTCCTGGCCTCGTCGGGCTGGCCGGCGCCCGCGGAGTAGCGGCCTTCGATGACGTCGAGGACCCCGTGGGCGGACAGCTGCTCGAGGTTCTCCATGCGCGAGCGCCAGCGGTAGGTCCCGTAGACCGCGACCTCGGGGTGCTCGGCGAGGATGTATTCGGCGAGGTGGCTTCCGGCGAAGCCCGTGATCCCGGTGATCAGCACCCGCATCGCGCGCAAGCCTAGCAAGCGTCGTGCCGCCGGTCGGTTGCCCGGCCAGGCGGCGAGCCGCGGCTGTCACGCTCTTGGAACGAGCCGAGCCGTGTCGGCTTCACCGCGCGAATTGCTTCTTGAGCGGTTCCCAGTAGTACTCGTGCCAGCCGGAGCTGATGGAGCGATAGTGGCGATCCGGCACGCCCGACTGCCGGAACGTGATCCGCGTCCCGCCCTTCGTCCGCGCGAGCGAGAACGTCGCGCGCGAATGCACGCCCTTCGGCCAGTCGCTCTCGCGCCAGGACTGCACGATGCGCTTGTCCTTCGTGAGCGCGATCTGTTCGCCGGAAAGGCCGGCGCCGTACGCGCTCCAGGCCTCACCGGGACGCCGGCCGATCTTCGCGCGATCGCCGATGAGCTTGCCGTGCCGTTTGGAATCGAGCAGCGATTCGTACACGTCGTGGGGGGTCGCGCCGCGGATCGTCGCGGTCTGGCGGATGGTCTTCATCCGCCGCCTATCTTGGACCGATGACGCCACGGATGCGCTGGCTCCTCGTCGCGGCCGCGCTGGTCGTCGGGGTGGGCGCGGCCCTCGCCGCCGAGGGCGGTCTCGCGCCGACCCGGAGCGCGCCGCTCGAGACGTTCCAGCGGACCGGCGACCCTCGCAAGATCGTCGTGCACGTCGTCGTCGGGCTCGACGACGAGCTCGCGGGAAGCTCGACGGTCGAGGACGCCCGGACCGTCGCGGTGACCGTGCGCGTCCGGCCTCCGGCGGGCCGGCTCTTCGGACCGCCGGTCTTTCGCTCGCTCGTCGGGATCTCGCTTCCCGTCGTCGTCGGCCTCCGCGACCCGATCGGCGACCGCACCGTGGTCGACGCGGCGAGCGGCCGGGCCGTCGCCGAAGCCGGGATCTTCCAGATCCCGCGCGAGCCGCCGGTCGACCTCGCCGAGATCGGCACCGTGGAAAAGGGCTCCTTCCGGAGCGGCGACGGCGTCGACTTCCGCTGGCGGGAATTCACCGGGAAGACGCGCGCACTCTCCGATTTCCGCGGCCGGACCGTGGTGATCGTCTCCCGAACGTCGTTCTCGGGCGAATCGAAGATGAGCGTCCAGGCGGTCGAGGAGTTCCTGCGCACCGCGGCGCCCGAGGCTCGGGCGCGCGTGGTCGTCCTCGTCGCGACGCTGGCCGAGGATCCGCTGCGCGCGATGATCATCCGGCCCTCACCGTCGACATTCCCGCTCCTCGTCCCCTCCGATTACGTCGGGGCCGACGCGCCCGAGATCTTCCGGCTGTCGGCTGTGCCGGTCGTCTGGTTCGTCGGCCCCGAGGGCGCCGTCCGCGAGCACATCAGCGGTGTTCCGGCGAGCCCCGACGACATCGCCCGCGGCGTCGCCGCGGCGCGCTGATGGCCACGCTCGAGGTCCGCCGCCACGCCGAGCGGAGCGACCGCGGCAACGAGAAGAGCGCGCTGTCGGCGAACGGTCGTGCGATGGCGCTGGGCCTGGCACAGGCGCGCGACGCGTACGCGCTCGTGGTCTCGAGCCCGCTTCCGCGCGCCAGGGAGACCGCGCTCCTCATCGCGGGCCGGCTCGACGCGGCCGACCCAGCGCTGCTCCCCGAGATGGGCGGCGCGATCGGCGATCGCCTCTACGGCGAGATGCGGACACTCGCGGACTGGCGCCGGCTCCTCGACGAGCGCGACGAGGCGCGCCACGTCGCCGACGAGCAGCTCGCGGCATGGACACGCCTGGCGTCCCGCGTCGGCGACCGCGAGCGCGTCCTCGCCGTCTCGCACGGCGGGATCATCGAGCTCCCGGCGCTCGTCCTCGCCGAGCGCCTCCGGGCGCCGCTCGCCGGCGCGGCCTTCGGCTACTGCGAAGGCGTGCGCGTCGAGTACGCGAAAGGCGCGGCGACGAAGATCGCGGTACTGCGGCTCTAGTCGACCGCGATCGACTCCCGGCGGCGCGTCCCCTTCGTCTCGTCCTGCTTCGCGATCCAGTGATCGAGCACCGAGCGGATCGCCATGAGCTGTTCCTTCCGCGCGGTGCGCATGTGCTTGCGCGCCTCGGACGGAAAGAGCTCATCGAAGAGGGAGCGGACACCCCAGCGGTCCCGGTCCGCCTCCATCTCCTCGAGCCGTTCTTCCAGCTCTTTGATGCGCGCTTCCAGCTCGGTCGTCGTGGCCATGGCCTTCTCCCCTACTCGCGGGTCGGTGCCGCGAAGTCGACGCGGAGCGTGTTCCCTTCGAACTTTGCGCCTCTGGTGGGCGCTTCGACAAGTGCCCGCGGCAGCACGAGGTTGCGCCGCCACGCCCCGACCTGCAGCACCAGCTCGTCGCCGTTGCGCAGGAGCTTCACTTGCTCCTTCGACGTGAACGGCAGGTCCAGCGTGAGCACGTAACCGCCGTTCTCGCGCCGGACGCGATAGGGCCGCCCGCGGTAGTAGAAACGGACCGGATCGTCGTCGCGGAAGAGCGCCGCGCCGAGCCGCCGGAGCATCTCGATCCCCACGACCTCCCGATCGAAGAAGGGCACGCTGCGGACGGGGACAGGGGCGAACGACTCCTCGACGAGCGGCTGGTAGCGGCGCTGCGCGTCGTGCCACGACTCGAAGTAGGCGCCGCTGCCCTCGGGAAGGACGCGGTTGCAAACGACGAGGTCGGTCGGGTAGCCGAAAAGGTGGAAGTAGGTGAACGAGCGCTGCGCCTCCTTGATCACCATCTTCTCGAGGTTGAGCACCAGGCGCACCGAGCTCGTGTTCTCGTCCGCGAGAAGCTGGTGCATGTGGTCGAGACGGTGGAAGAGCTCCTCTCCGGCCGCGAACACCGCGTCGTTCGGTACGGGGATGCCCATCACGCGGCGCAGCACCGGCCCGGCGATCTGCATCGCGCGGCGCTGGATGGGAAAGATGCGCTCGAGCCACCAGCGGCCGGCGTCGGGGAGCGAGAGCAGGCGGACCGTCTCGCCCGTCGGCGCCGCGTCGACGACGATGACGTCGTACGCGCCGCTGTCGTGATGCTCGGCGATCCAGAGGAGGCTCGAGAGCTCGTCCATCCCCGGGAGCACGGTCAGCTCTTCCGCGAGGACGTCATCGAGGCCGCGCCAGCGGAAGACGTTCTGGACGTAGCGCTGGATCGTGCCCCAGTACCTACGGACGTTGTAATAGACGTCCGACTCCTGGCCCCACAGGTTCTTCGCGATGAGCGTGGGCTCCGCGCCCAGCGGCACGTCGAAAGAGTCCGCCAGCGAGTGCGCGATGTCGGTCGAGATCACGAGCGTCCGTTGCCCGCGCTCGGCGGCGAGGAGCGCGGTCGCGGCCGCGACGCTCGTCTTCCCCACACCGCCTTTGCCGGTGTACACGATGATCCGCGCGTTCTCGCTCACCGATCGAGTCTAGGTCGCTGTAGGGTCGGATCATGGCGGGCCCGTGCGTCTTTTGCGACATCGTCCGTGCCGAGGTCCCGGCGCACGTCGTGCACCAAGATGCGCGCGTCTTCGCGTTCCTCGACCACAGCCCGCTCCTCCACGGGCACACGCTGGTCCTGCTCCGCGAGCACGTGGATTCGCTCGACGACCTGAGCGACGAACAGACCGCGACACTCTTCGCGGCGGTGCGCCGGATGTCGATCGCGGTGCAGCGCGGGCTCGGCGCCGAGGGATCGCTCGTCGTGACCAACACGCGGGTCAGCCAGAGCGTGCCCCATGTTCACGTGCACGTCGTGCCGCGGCGCAAAGGGGATGGGCTGTTCTCCCAGAAGATGCTGTGGCGCCGCCTGGCGTACGAGAGCGACGCGCAGGCGAAGGAGATCGCGCTGAAGATCCGGGCCGCCTATGCCGCGATCGAGCGCTGACGGCGGTCCGGAGCGCCCGGACCGCCGTCACGTTCTCGGCTATCTCCGCGTCGCTTCTAACACTTGCCGTGCATCTGGATGTTGCCGCCTGCGAGCCGTCCGAGGGCCCCAGTGGTGCTGCCGAGGCTGGCGATCTCGAAGTAATCGTTGTCGACGCCAGGCTCGCCCATATCGATCACGAGCACCTCACCGAGAAGCGAGCCGTCGGCTGCGGACCACTTCAGGATCGCGGCGCCCTCGAATTTGCTGAGGTCCCGGAGCTTGCTGTTGTCGAATTTGAGATTCGGCTCGGTCTTCAGCGCAGCGTTGAGATCCAGCAGGCTGTTGAAGACGAGCGCGTACGGATCCTTCACGTGGATCCCGGCCGGCTTGTAAAGGACATGACCCCAGAAGGCCTGATTGCGACCAGCCACGGCGAAGTGCAGCTTCGTTCCAGCGGGGTTGATGAAGCCCCCACCGGTCACGAACGCGTGCTTGCTGGGGCAGCCCAGATTCTGGGCGCAGGCGACGTCCGCATGCACCTTCGCGACAGTGAGATCGGTGTCGGCGGCTGGGATCACGATGTGGAGGGCGCTCGCGTCGATCGAGCTGCCGCTGTGGGGGCCGCTCGCGCCCTCGTTGATGACGACGAAGCCCACGCCGGGCAGCGGAATGGTCTGGGTCTGGCTCGTCCCGACCGTGTACTTCTGCCCGTTGATCGTCACCGACGTCTCGGCGCCGGCCCTCACGACCGCGCCGTTGTTCGTGCACGTGGCCGAGGCCCGAGCCTCGAGAATGTCGGCGCCGATCTGCTGGCCGGCGACGTTGAGGCTGAAGTTCGCGACTGACGCCTCCGCGCTGCTGGTGTCACCGCCGGCGACCACGGCCGCGTGGAGCACCTCGACGCTCAGCACCTGTCCGGTCACGTTCGGCGGGGTCACGAGGCAGTCCTGCGTCGGGACGTCGTAACAGATCAGGGACCGGCTCTCGCTGATCTGCTGCGCATTGTCGAACGGCCCCGTGTCGACGACTCCGCCGCAGTTCGCGGGGCCCTCGATACAGGGCAGCGGGATGCCGGCCACCCTGCCGCTGAGCACCGTCGCCTGGCCGCTGAATGTCGTCGCGGTCGCGGCGAGCGCTTGCGTGCCGGCGGCCGGCATGGCGAGAAGGCTGACGACGAACGTTATGGCGATGACACCGATTGATATCGGTCGCGTATGCATTGATTCCTCCCCCGGAGACGCCGGTACGAATTTCCCGTGGGAGCCCCCGCGGAACGGATGCCCCGAACCCGACTTTTTCGCCAAAGCCAGCAGTTCTGGCGGCCCGTAGTCTTTTCATCGGCTGAGGGGCTGGAGGAAGCCATCGGCAGGTCGCTGTCTCAGCGAGAGATCGAGATCCTCCGGCACGTCGCGCTCGGCGAGACCTCGAAAGAGATCGCGACCGCGCTGGGCATCGGCGAGCGCACCGTCAACTGGCATATCGGCAAGGCGTTCCACAAGCTCGGCGCCGGCAGCCGGGCCGAAGCCGTCGCTCTCGCGATGGAGCAGGGCATCGTCCGGCGCCCGCACGACTCGCGCACGGAGCCCTGACCCGAGACGCCGCTACGCGCGCGTCGTCGCTGGGACGAACCGCCGGATCGCGTCGACGATCGCGATGTGCTCCTGCTCGAGGACGCGGGCCGCGAGCGAGGCGGCGTCGTCGTCCGGAAGGACCGGGACCCGGCGCTGCACCACCACCTCGCCGAGATCGACCGTCTCGGGATGTACGCGATGCACGGTGCAGCCCGACTCGGTCGCGCCCGAGGCGAGCACGGCCGCGTGCACGCGCTCGCCGTGCATGCCGCGTCCGCCGAAGAGCGGCAGGAGCGCGGGATGGAGGTTGATGACCGGCACGTCGCCGAGCCGCACGAAGAACGATGGCGCGAGGATGTGGTCGTACCCCGCGAGGATCACGAGCCGCGCCCCGGCGGAGACGAGCGCGTCGGCCATCGCGGCGTGCGCCGCGGCGCGGTCGCCCTGCTCGCTGGGCGCGAACACGGCGCTCGGCACGCCCGCGCGCGCGGCGCGGTCGAGCGCCGGCACGCCGGGGCGGTTCGAGGCGACGAGCACGACGCGCGCATCGACGGAGCCGGTCGCGCACGCGTCGAGGATCGCCTGGAGGTTCGTGCCGCGCCCCGAGACGAGGACGCCGACGCCGAGCGTCATGCGAAGCGCACCCGCCGACCGCTCCCGGCGCGCTCGACGCGTCCGAGCGCGATCGCATCCGGCACGGCGCGGACCGCCGCGGCCGCGTCGCGGCCCGCGATCGCGAGCACGAGTCCGATCCCCATGTTCCAGGTGTCGAAACGCTCCTCCTCGCGTACGCCGCCCAGGTCGCCGAGGAGCGCGAACAGCGCCGGCACGGTCCACGCCGCGCGATCGATGGCCGCGCCAAGCCCGGGCGGCAGCGCGCGCGGCAGGTTGCCTTCCCAGCCGCCGCCCGTGAGGTGGGCGATCGCGTGGATCTCCACCGCCTGCCGCAGGGCGCGGAACTCGCGCAGGTACGGGCGGTGGGTCGCGACGAGCGTCTCGCCGAGCGCGAGCCCCTCGAGCTCCTGACGCGGCGCGGCGAGGACCTCGCGGACCGTCGTGCCCGTCGTCGCCGCGAGGCGCGAGACGATCTCGCGTGCGAGCGAGAAGCCGTTCGTATGCAGCCCGGACGACGGGATGCCGATGAGCGTGTCGCCCTCGCGCACGCGCTCGGGTCCGAGGAGCTTGTCGCGGGCCACGGCGCCCACGAGGAAGCCCGCGAGGTCGTACGCGCCGTCCGCGTACATCCCCGGCAGCTCGGCGGTCTCGCCGCCGAGGAGCGCGATCCCGCAGCGCGCGCACGCGTCGGCCATCGCGCCCACGACCCGCTCGAACACCGCCGGCTCGAGCCGACCGGTCGCGTAGTAATCGAGGAAGAAGAGCGGCTCCGCGCCCATGGCGAGCGCGTCGTTCACGCAGTGGTGCACGAGGTCCGCGCCGACGACCTCGTGCCGGTCGAGGATCCGCGCGAGCTCGAGCTTCGTCCCGACCCCGTCGGTCGTGGCCACGAGCACGGTGTCGCCGCCGGGAGAGGCGAAGAGCCCGCCGAACTGCCCGACGTCGCCGATGACCTCGGGCCGCTTCGTGCGCCTGATGCGCTCGCGCACGCGTGCGAGCGCATCCTCCGCGCGGCCGACGTCCACCCCCGCGCCCTTGTACGTGAGCGTCACGTCTCGAGCGCCTCTTTCGCGAGCTCGAGCTGCACCGGCACGAGGTAGTCGCCGGTGAAGCACGCCGTGCAGAGCTCGCCCGTCGTCCCGCCGGTCGCGCGCACCATCCCGTCGAGGGAGAGGTACCCGAGCGAGTCCGCGCCCACGTGCCGGCGGATCGCTTCGACGTCGAGGTGCGAGGCGATGAGCTCGTCGCGTCGCGCCATGTCCACGCCGAAGAAGCATTGATGGCGGATGGGTGGCGAGCAGATGCGCAGGTGCACTTCGCGCGCGCCGTGCCCGCGCAGCAGGTCGACGATCGGCGCGCTCGTCGAGCCGCGCACGATCGAGTCGTCCACGACGACGACGCGCTTGTCCTGGAGGACGTCGCGGAGGGCGTTGTATTTGAGGGCGACACCCTGCTTCCGGAGCTCCGGGGACGGCTGGATGAAGGTCCGGCCGATGTAGCGGTTCTTGATGAGGCCCTCCCGGAAGGGGATCCCGCTGCGTCGCGCGTAGCCGACCGCCGCGGGGATCGCGCTGTCCGGGACGGGGATGACGACGTCGGCCGCCGCGGGGTGCTCCTCGGCGAGCGTCTCGCCCATACGCTCGCGTGTCGCGTACACCGACACGCCGCCGAGATCGCTGGACGCCGACGCGAGGTAGACGTGCTCGAACACGCAGAGGCCGCGGCGGTCGGCCGCGAAGTCCGCGATCCCCGTCGCGCCGCGATCGTCGATGCGGAGCACCTCGCCCGGCGCGACGTCACGGACGAACGCGGCGCCGATCGTGTCGAGCGCGCAGGTCTCGCTCGCGACGAGCCACGCGTCGCCCTTCCGCCCGAGGCAGAGCGGGCGCACGCCGAGCGGATCGCGGACCGCGTAGACCGCGGTCGGCGTGAGCATCACGAGCGACCACGCGCCGCGCAGCTTGGGCAACGCGCGGACGATCCGCTCGTCCCAGGTCGCGCCGTCCTCCGCGGCGATCATCTGCGCGACGACCTCGGTGTCCGACGACGTCGCGAAGCGCACGCCCTGCGCGGCGAGCTCGTCGCGCAGGTCTCTGGCGTTGATGCAGTTGCCGTTGTGGGCGATCGCGAGCTCGCCGATGTCCGCATTCACGACCATCGGCTGCGCGTTCTGGATGCGCGAGCTCCCCGTCGTCGAGTAGCGCGTGTGGCCGATCGCCGCACGGCCGCCGAGCACGGCGAGGTCGGGCTCGCTGAACACCTGCCCGACCAGACCCATGCGGCGCACGACGCGCAGGTCGCGCCCGTCCGTCGCCGCGATGCCGGCCGACTCCTGGCCGCGGTGCTGAAGCGCGTAGAGCGCGAAGAACATGAGGCGCGTCGCCTCCGTGGGGTCGGCGTCCGCGGGACTCCAGATGCCCGAGATCCCGCACACGCTAGTCGGCCCTCCCGAGCGCGGCGGCGAGCCCGCCGCCGTGCGCGCGCACGAGCGAGGCGACCGGCATCCCGAGCACGGGGGCGACCTCGAGCAGGTCGCCCCCGATGGTCCCGAGCGTCCAGACCGCGACCTGCTCGCGCTCCGCGAGCGCGCGCAGCTCTGCCTCGCGCGCGGGATCGACGACGAGCACGACGCCCGAGGGCCCCTCGCCGAAGAGCGTCACGCGCTTGTCGAGCCCGCGCACGGCCGGGAGCGTCACCTTCATCCCGACGCCGTCGCGGATCGCGAGCTCGGCGAGCGCGACGCCCAGGCCGCCGTCGCTGCGGTCATGCGCGGCGCGCACCGCCCCCGCGGCGTGCGCCGCGAGCACGAAGCGCTGGAGCCGCGCCTCGGCGGCGAGGTCGAGCGAGACCGGCCCCTCGTGGATGCCTCGCGCCGCGCCGTACGCCGACGTGCCGAGGGACACCAGCGCGTTCCCCGCGAGGAGCACGAGGTCGCCGGGCCGGCCGGTCGTCGCCGGGATGTGCCGCGCGACGTCGGCGAGCCGGCCGACCGCGCCGATGGTCGCCGTCGGCCAGATGTCGACGCCGCGCGTCGCGTTGTACAGGGACACGTTGCCGGAGACGACCGGCACGCCGAGCGCGTCGCACGCGGCGCGGATGCCGTCCACGGTCTGCTCGAGGTCGTACGCGCCGCGCGGGCGCTCGGGGTTGCCGAGGTTGAGGCAGTCGGTGATGGCGAGCGGGGTCGCGCCGACGCAGACCAGGTTGCGCGTCGCCTCCGCGACCGCCAGCGCCGCGCCCGCGAACGGGTCGATCGCCGCGACGCGCGGCTGCGCGTCGATCGCGACCGCGATCCCGTCCGGACGTCCTTTGATGCGCAGCACCGCGGCGTCCGCGCCGGGGCCGAGGACGGTGTCCGTGCCGACCATCGAGTCGAAGCTCCGGTAGAGCGTCCGCCGCGACGCGACCGCGGGGCTCGCGAGGAGCTCGAGCAGCTCGAGCCCGATCTTCTGAAGGGGCGACGCTCCCGAGGTCGAGGGGCGGGCGGTCTCTCGCAAGGCCTGGTCGCCCTGTGCCATGTCGTCGGACGACCCGCCGAGCGAGAGACCCCCGATCCGAGGCAACGTCGGGCCCGTCGCCGGCTCGGACGAAGCCCACTGCGTGACGTCGTACTCGGGCGCGTCGTCGGCCAGCGCGCGCGGCGGAAGGAGCGCGAGGGTCGTGTCGCCGTCGCGGATCTCGAGCCGCTCGTCGCTCGTGACCTCGCCGATGCGCGTGCCCTGGAGCTCCCAGCGCTCGAAGACGCGCTCGACGTCGGCCTCACGCCCCGGGCGCGCGACGACGAGCATCCGCTCCTGCGACTCCGAGAGCATCACCTCGAGCGCCGTCATGCCGCGGGCGCGTCGGGGCACCCGGCCGACGTCGATGCGCATGCCGACGCCGCTCTTCGCCGCGACCTCGCTCGACGCGCACGTGAGCCCCGCGGCGCCGAGGTCCTGCACGGCCTCGATCGCGTCGACCGCGACGAGCTCGAGCGTCGCCTCGAGGAGGAGCTTCTCGACGAACGGGTTCCCCACCTGCACGGACGGCCGCTTGCGGTCGTCACCGGCACCGAGCTCGAACGAGGCCAGCAGCGACGCGCCCGCGATGCCGTCGCGGCCGGTATCCGAGCCCACCAGGTACACGGCGCTGCCGGGCTTCGCACCCGTCGACGTGCGCAGCCGCTCGCGCTCCACGAAGCCCACGCACATCGCGTTCACGAGCGGGTTCTCCGCGAAGCACGGCTCGAAGGACACGTGCCCTGCGACGTCGGGGATGCCCACGCAGTTGCCGTACACGCTGATCCCGCCGACGACGCCGGAGACGGTCCGCCGCACGCGCGCGTCGTCGGGTGGCCCGAAGAAGAGGGCGTTCAGCACGGCGACGGGCCGCGCGCCCATGGCGAAGACGTCGCGGAGGATCCCGCCGACGCCGGTGGCCGCGCCCTGGAACGGCTCCACCGCGGAGGGGTGGTTGTGGCTCTCGACCTTGAAGACGCAGAGCAGGCCGTCGCCGAGATCGACCGCGCCGGCGTTCTCGCCCGGGCCGACGGCGACGCCCGGCCCCGCGCTCGGCAGTCGGCGCAGCAGCTTGCGACTGTGCTTGTACGCGCAGTGCTCGCTCCACATGGCGCCGAACATGGCCCACTCGAGACGGTTCGGCTCTCGCCCGACGATCTCGCGAACACGCGTGGCTTCGGCGTCGGTCAATCCGACCTCGACGTGGGGGTCCGCGGAGGCGCTCCCCCGCGACTCTCGGTTAGGCTTCGCCGCTTTCGTCCCCGAGATCGTCGGGGACGCGCTCACGAGAGGCCCGCGCCTCCGCCGACGAAGCGCTCGACCTGGTCCGCGAACGCGCCGAGGTCGTGCACCCGCGTCTGGATCTGTCCGTACACGTCATCGATGTCCGTTTGCTCACGATCGTACGCGAGAAGGTTCCGCAGGTTCGCCAGGTGCTCGAGCCGGTACGCGAGCGCCCGCTCGATCACGCCGTGGCCGGCGATCGCGTCGAGGATGTCGTGGTACGCCTCCGGTTTCGGGAGCGCGAGCGCGGAAACCAGGTACGCACCGGTCCCGAAGAGGAGCTCGACGGCCTGCTGGAGGTACCACTGCGCGAGGCCGTAGAGCTTGGGGTCGGCCTTGAACTTCGTGTGCTCGATCGGCCGGAGATCGCCGAGCAGCGACGCGTACTCGCGAAGGCGCGCGAGGCGGGCCCTCACGTACGCGACGTCGATCGCGAACCGGTCGCCGCGGGTGCGCTCGGCGAGCGCCTTGGACTGGACCTCGTCGTACTTCTTGAACTCGAGGTACTCCATGAGCGCGCGCGTCTCGAACATGACGCGCCGCTTCTCGTCGCGCTGGTAGAGGAGGCTCCAGCTGCGGATGACCTGTGCCCGCTGGAGGAGCGAGGCCCGGTTGAGGATGACGACGTCGAGGCCTTCGGTCTCGAGCGCCTTGCTGAGCTCGCTCACGAAGTACACCTGGTAGTCGAAGAACTCGTTCGCTTGCACGCGGTTGAGGAGCAGCAGGGCGACGTCGAGGTCCGAGTAGCTGCCGGCGAGCTTGCGGCCGGCCGCGGTGCCCTGCGCGTAGGCGGCGTCTACGGGGGACGTCTGGAAGAGGCTCTGCAGCTGGGCCTGCTTTTCGAAGAGGTCCATACCTATCTATATACGGCAGCCGCCGTGCCGTGCGGGGCTTTCGCGAGATTGGCGATGATCCGATACCCGTCCGTCCCGCCCAGGAGCGCCTCGGCGCAGCGTTCGGGGTGCGGCATGAGGCCGACGACGTTCCCCGCCCGATTCGATACCCCGGCGATGTTCGCGAGCGCGCCGTTGGGATTTGCGTCCGCCGTCGCCGCGCCGGCCGCGTCGGTGTACCGGAACACGACCTGGCCGGCGGCCTCGACCGCGGCGAGCGTGTCGGGGTCCGCGACCCAGCGGCCCTCGCCGTGGCCGATCGGCATGCGCAGCACCTGACGGCGCAGGCCTGTCGTGAACGGTGTGCGATCGCTCTCGATGCGGACGTGGATCCAGTCGCAGCGGTACTCGAGCGACGCGTTCCGCACGAGCGCGCCCGGGAGCAGTCCCGCCTCGCAGAGGATCTGGAAGCCGTTGCAGCTCCCGAGGACCGCGCCGCCTTCGTCCGCGAAGCGGCGCAGCTCCTTCGTCCCCGGGGAGAGCTTGGCGATCGCGCCCGCACGCAGGTAGTCGCCGTAGCTGAACCCGCCGGGGACGATCGCGGCGTCGAAGCCACCCAGGTCGCACTCCGCGTGCCACACGATCTCGGTCTCGATGCCCTCGACGAGCGAGAGCGCGTGCTGGAAGTCACGCTCGCTCCAGGTTCCGGGATAGCGGAGGATGGCGACGCGGGTCACGCGTGTGCCTCGGTCCGGACCGCCTCGACCTCGACCGCATAGCTCTCGATCACCGGGTTCGCGAGCAGCTCGTCTCCCATCCGCGCAGCCTCGTCGCGCGCGGCGCGCTCGTCGGCCGCGTCGAAGCTGACCAGGATCTCCTTCCCCGTGCGCACGTCGGCGATCTCGTGGCCGAGTGAGCGCAGCGCGCCCGAGATCGCCTCCCCCTGCGGGTCGCGGATCTCGGCCTTGGGCCGGATGAGGACGCGCGCGACGAACCTGGGCATCAGCTCAGCCTCCTGAATCCCGCCGCCGTGAAGTCGTCGTCGTATGTGAGGGCATCGCGGATGTGCATCGCACGCATCGTCGCGAAGCTCGTCGCGTCGACGAACGAATACGGACGTTCGTCGTGCCGGCGAAGCCAGCGGAGCGCGTCAGACTCGAGACGCTCGGAGACGAACACCGTACGGAGCTCGGACGATCGCTCGGTCCGATCGAGGAACTTAGCCGCGAGCGCGTGGTCGGTCCGGCGTCGCAACAGAGTCCAGGTTTCACCGCGAATGTGATTCGTCGTGACCAGGCCGGCAGCGTCGTGAATGAGCTCCACGGCCTCGCGATGACGGGGATCGCGGCTGTTGTAGTAGGCGACCCAGAACGACGTATCGACGAAGATCAACGGCCGTCGTAGACGATGTCGTCGATCTGCTCCGGAGGCACGGGGTCGAACGAGGCCGCTCCTGCGAGATCCCAAAGGGGGTCCTGTTCGATCGGCGGAAGAGCCTTGATCTGGCGGCGGACGGCCTCGCGGACGAGCGCCCCCTTCGACCGCCCGGTCTTCGCGGACGCCTTAGCCAAAGCCGCGTCCAACTCTTCGTCGATAAGTATCTGCAGCCGCTTCATCTGTTTGAGCATACACCACAGCAATGCTGTGTATGTGCAGTCAGGTTAGCTCCCGGCCGACGATCCGCCGGTAGCACTCGCGATAACGCTCCGTGGTGCCGCGGACGACCTCTTCGGGGAGCACGGGGCCGGGCGGCTCCTTGTTCCAGCCGCTGCGCACGAGGAAGTCGCGAACGTACTGCTTGTCGTAGGACGGCGGCGCGCCGCCGGGCTGGTACGTCGCGGCCTCCCAGTAGCGCGAGGAATCGGGCGTGAGCGCCTCGTCGATGAGCGTGAGCTTTCCGTCGTAGTACCCGAACTCGAACTTCGTGTCGGCGAGGATGAGCCCGCGCTGGAACGCGTGGTCGTGCGCGAATTTGTAGAGCTCGAGGGTGACGCGCTCGAGCTCGCGAGCCAGCTCGGTGCCGACCATCGCGGCGAGCTGCGAGCGCGTGATGTTCTGGTCGTGGCCGCTCTCGGCCTTCGTCGCCGGCGTGAAGATCGGCCGGTCGAGCCGCTCCGACTCGAGCAGCTGCGGCGGCAGCGTCTCGCCGGCCACCGTTCCGCGATCCTGGTATTCGACCCACGCCGACCCGGAGATGTACCCGCGAGCGACGCATTCGACGTCGATGCGCTCGCAGTGGTTCACGAGGACCGCGCGCCCGAGGAGACCCTTCGCGTCGCGGAAGGCGCGGGGGAACTTGCGCAGATCCATGCTGATGAGATGGTTCGGGACGATCTTCGCGGTCTTGCGGAACCAGTACGTCGAGAGCTGGGTGAGGACCCTGCCCTTGTCCGGGATCGGCGTCGGCAGGACCACGTCGAACGCGGAGAGCCGATCGCTGGCGACGATGACGAGCTTGTCGCCGCCGGCCTCGTAGACCTCGCGGACCTTCCCCTTGCGGTAGAGGTTGGCGCCGGGAACGCGGCTCGCCGCGAGCACGCTCATTCTGGAAGGAACCCCTTGAGGCGCTGGCGCCAGCTCGTGGCGACGTCGCGCGCGACCTGCGACGCGATCCCGCGGTACTCCTCGGGGCGCTCGAGCACGCGGCGCTCGTCCTGGGTGAGCCTCGCGAGGTAGGCGCGCAGCTCGTCGTCGAGCATCGCGACCTCGAGGAGCGGGCGCGACCCGCGCTCGGCCTCGATCGTGAGCCTCCGGACCGCCTCGTGAGCGTCGGGATGTCCGTACTTCGCGAGCAGCACGTAGAGCGGCTCGGCAGCGATCGTGCTCCGCGAGAGCGCGAGATTCGCCTTGAGCCGGTCGCGGTCGACGCGCATACCGTCGAGCGACTGCGCCAGGCGCGCCGCGGCGTACGCGGTCGCCGCGAGGATCTCGCCCAGGAAGCGCTGCGACGCGGAGTTCGTGAGGTCGCGCTGGTGCTCGCTGATCTGGTCCATGTACGTCGTGACGACCCGCGGCGCCATCGCCTTCCAGATCGACTTCACGTTCTCGAACGAGACCGGGTTGCGCTTGTGGGGCATCGTCGAGCTGCCGACCTGCTCGGCCGCGAACGACTCGGCGACCTCGCCGATCTCGCTCCGCTGGAGCTGGCGCATGTCGTCGGCGAGGTTGGCCATCGCGCCCAACGCGGTAATGCACGCGTGCGCGAGGTCGGTCCAGCCCTCGGGTGGCACGATCTGCGTTGAGATCGGCGCGACCGGCAGGCCGAGCGCGCGCAGGAACCGCGCTTCGAGGGCCTTCGGGTCCGCGGCGAGCAGCGACTGCGCGTTGTACGCGCCGACCGCGCCCGAGAGCTTGCCCGGCAGCTTGCGGCCGACCACGCGGAGCGCCTCGAGGCGCTCGCCGATGCGTGCGACGTACTCGGCGATCGCGAAGCCGAACGTCACCGGCTCGGCATGGCGGCCGTGCGTGCGCCCGATCTGCGGCGTGTCGGCCTCGCCCTCGGCGATGGCGATGCAGCGCGCCACGAGCGCGGCGATCGTCGGCACGAGCACGCGCTCGACGCACTCGCGGTAGCGGAGCGCGTTCGCGGTGTCGACGATGTCGTAGCTCGTGGCTCCGAGGTGGACGTACCGGCGCGCCTCCTCGGGGACCTTCGCGCGGATCACGTTCACGAGCGCGCGGAGGTCATGGCGCGTCTTCGCCTCCTCGTCCGCGACCTCCTGCGGCAGGATCTGGTCGGCGGCACTCGCGATGGCGTTCGCGACCGCGCGATCGCAGATGCCCTCGTCGGCGAGGGCCATGGCGAGCGCGCCCTCGACGCGCGCCTGGTAGCGCACCACGGCGGCGGCCGAGAGGTACGGATGGAGCGAACGGTAGATCCCGGGATCGCCCCCATAGAAGCGGTAGTCGAGCGGCGAGAGGGTGTCGAAGCGGTTCGAGATCGTCATCCCGCGAGCACCTTGGCGGCCATGCCCTCGCGCAGCTTCCGCACGCGCTGACCGAGCTCGGCGTCCGACGTCGCGAGGATCTGGGCCGCGAGGATGCCCGCGTTCGCCGCGCCGGCCTCGCCGACCGCGACGGTCGCGACCGGCACGCCGCGCGGCATCTGCACCGTCGAGAGGAGCGCGTCGAGCCCGCCCGCGATCGCGTTCGGGGCCTGGAGCGGGACGCCGATCACCGGGAGCGTCGTCTGCGCCGCGACCGCGCCCGCGAGATGCGCGGCGCCTCCGGCGCCGCAGATGACCACGCGCACGCCGCGGGGCTCGAGCGAGGCGACCCACTCGCGCAGCGCGTCGGGGGTGCGGTGCGCGGAGAGCACCCGCGTCTCGGTCTCGACGCCGAGCCCGGCGAGCGTTTCGACCGCGGCGTGCATCGTCGTCTCGTCGGACGACGACCCCATGACGATGGCGACGCGCGCGCTCATGCCACCGCCACCTCCTGCCGCGCTATGTCGGAACGATAGAACTTGCCTTCGAACTCGATGCGTTCCGCGCCTTCGTACGCTCTCGCGCGCGCCTCTGCCATCGTCCCCGCCTCCGCGACGACGTGGATCACGCGACCGCCGGCCACGACGAGATTCCCGCGGGGGTCGCGGCGCGTGCTCCCGTGGAACGCGTACACCCCGGCGGGGAGCTGATCGAGACCGGTGATGCGCATACCGGTCTTCGGCGTGCCGGGGTAACCCTCCGCACAGAGCACGACGTCGACGTACGCCCGCTCGCTGAAGCGCAGCGGCTGCTCCGCGACGTACTCGGCGAGGCGACCCTCGCCGAGCGCGTACATGAGCCGCGCGAAATCGCCCTCGACCCGCGGGAGCGTGACCTGCGCCTCGGGATCGCCGAAGCGCGCGTTGTACTCGAGGACGCGCCACCCGTCAGCCGTGCGCATGAGGCCGGCGTAGAGGACGCCCCGGTAGGGCGTGCCGCGCGCGACGAGGGCCTTGGCGACCGGCGCGATGAGCTCGTCTGCGATTCGCTGCGCGTCGGCGTCCGGCAGCGCCGAGGTCGGCGAAGCCGCCCCCATCCCGCCCGTGTTCGGGCCGGTGTCGCCGTCGCCAACGCGCTTGTGGTCCCGCGCCGGCGGGAGCGCGACCACGGTCTCGCCGTCGACGAGCGCCTGGAGCGACGCCTCCTCGCCCTCGAGTGGCTCCTCGAAGACGACGGGGCCGCCGTTGAACGGCGGGGAGGCGAGCGCGACGCGTGCGTCGTCGAGCGTGCGCGCGACGAGGACGCCCTTGCCCGCGGCGAGGCCGTCCGCCTTCAGGACTACCGGCACGCCCCAGCGCTCGAGACCCTCGCGCTGGGCAGGAGCGTCCGCGAAGGTCTCCGCACGCGCGGTCGGCACGCCGGCCTCCGCCATGAGCTCCTTCGCGTAGGACTTGGACCACTCGACCTTCGCGGCCTCTCGTGAAGGGCCGACCGACGAGATGCCGCCACGCCCGAGCGCCTGGCCGATGCCCTTCGCGACGAGGTCGTCCGGCCCGACGATCGCAAGGTCGATATGCGACGCGACGATGTGCTGCTCAAGGCGCCCGAGGTCGTCCGGGGGAAAGTCGAGGATCCGCGTGAAGAGCGGCATCCCGGCGTTCCCCGGCGTGACATCGATCGTCGCGACGCTCTGGTCGCGCGCGAGCCGCCAGGCGATCGCGTACTCGCGCCCGCCCCCGCCGAGGACGAGGCAGTTGAGGCCGGGCGCGCCCGGCGAGCGGCCGGGGCTTCGCTGCGCGCGCTGCTCTTTGATGATCCGGTGGACCCGATCACCGCCGAGGATGTCGCGGACTATTCCCACTCGATCGTCGCCGGCGGCTTCGACGACACGTCGTAGACGACGCGGTTCACGCCGGGCACCTCGTTCACGATCCGCGCGCTCACGCGCTCGAGGAGGTCGTACGGGAGGCGCGCCCAGTCCGCCGTCATGAAGTCCTCGGTCGACACGGCGCGGAGCGCGACGAGCGCGCCGTACGTGCGGTAGTCGCCCTGCACACCGACGCTGCGCACCGGCGTGAGGACCGCGAAGGCCTGCGCGACGGTGCGATAGAGGTCCGCCGCCCGCAGCTCCTCGAGGAAGATGGCGTCCGCGCGGCGCAGGGCGTCGAGCTTCTCGCGGTCGATCGGGCCGACGACGCGGACCGCGAGCCCGGGACCGGGGAACGGATGCCGCCAGAGGATGTCCTCGGGAATACCGAGCTCCGCGCCGACCCGCCGGACCTCGTCCTTGAAGAGGCGGCGCAGCGGCTCGACCACCTCGAGCGACATGACCTCGGGCAGGCCACCGACGTTGTGGTGCGTCTTGATCCGTGCGGCCGTCTTCGAGTCCCGCGAGCGCGATTCGATGACGTCGGGATAGATCGTGCCCTGCACCAGCAGCTGGACGTCGCCGACGCGTGCCGCCTGCTCCTCGAAGCAGCGAACGAACTCCTCGCCGATGATCGCTCGCTTTCGCTCCGGTTCGTCGACCCCGGCCAGGCGTGCGAGGAACCGGTCTGCCGCGTCCAGGTGGATGAGCCGGAGGCGCGGGCCGAACGTCGCGACGACCTCCTGCGCCTCGTTAGCCCGCAGGAGCCCCGTGTCGACGAACACGCAGGTGAGCCGGTCGCCGATCGCGCGCGCGACGAGCGTCGCCGCGACGGCGCTGTCGACGCCGCCACTGAGCGCGCAGATCGCGCGACGGTCGCCGACGGTCTCGCGGATCTCACGCACCGCCTCCTCGACGAACGCGGCGGGCGTCCAATCTCCGGTGCAGCCGCAGACTCGGTAGAGGAAGTTGCGCAGGATCTCAGCGCCACGTGGCGTATGCACGACCTCGGGGTGGAACTGCACGGCGTAGCGCGTGCGTCCGTCCGTCATGGCCGAGACCGGGACGGTCTCGCTGCGCGCGATCGTGGTGAAGCCAAGCGGAGGCCGGCGCACGGTGTCGCCATGGCTCATCCAGACGCGCTCCGCCGTGCCCAGGCCTTCGAAGACGCCGCCATGGTCGGCGATCGCGATCGTGGCCGGGCCGTACTCGCGCTTACCCTCGGCGACGACGTCGCCGCCCAAGACCCGGGCCATCAGCTGCATGCCGTAGCAGATGCCGAGCACCGGGATGGATCCGTCGAGGATCTTTTCGTCGACCCCGGGCGCGCCGGGCTCGTACACGCTCGCCGGTCCGCCCGAAAGGATCGCGCCGACGAACCCGCGGGCGCGGAGCTCGTCCACGCCGATGTCGTGCGGGACGATCTCGCAGTACACCCTCGACTCGCGCACTCGCCGCGCGATGAGCTGCGTGTATTGCGATCCAAAGTCGAGGATCGCGATCGCGGCACGGCGACGGGCCGACGGGTCGCGCCGACGGCCCCCGCGCGACGAGGGATCCTCGTCGCGACGAGCGACGGGGAGACGGCGCGTGGAGAGGGTTTCGGCGCGACCCGTCGTGTCGTCCGCTGTCATCAGTACCGGGTCGCTCCGGTGAAGGCGAAGCGCGCGAGACGGAGCGCAGGAACGCGGCGCGACATCCCGGCGATCGCCAGCAGCTCGTCGACCAGCGAGAGGTCGCGACCGATCCCGAGCGTCCCGCCGAGCGCGTCGGCATACGACTGCGTGAAGCGGAAGTTCTTCACCGGGTGGGCGAGCTCGCCGTTCTCGATGAGGAACGTCCCGTCGCGGGTCATGCCGGTGACGATCGTTCGCAGCTGGTGCACCCAGCGCGTGTAATGGAAGCGCGTCACGAGGACGCCGCGCTTCACGGCGCCGACGAGCTCCTGCCGCGACTTGTCGCCGGGCTCGAGGCGGACGTGCATCGGCGCGACCGGCAGGAACGGGTTCGCCGGCAGCGCGTGCCCGGTGTTGCGCGCGTTCATCCGATGGGCGGTCTGCGAGTCGTACACGAGCCCGCGCGCGACGCCGTCCTCGATGAGCGTGACGCGCTCGGTGGGCTGGCCCTCGTAGTCGAAGGGCTGCGGGTAGCCCTCGGGATCGAACGCGTCGTCGACGAGCGTCACCGGTCCGGTCACGCGCTCGCCGATCTTCCCGCCGACCCAGGACCGTCCCTCTTCGACCGCGAGCCCGGTCAGCTGGTTCGACAGGAACCCCACGATGTCGGAGACGGCGTAGGGCGCGAGGACGACCTCGTAGTCGCCCGGCGCGAGGTCGCGAGGCTTCTGCGCGATCAGGCACTTCGCGATGGCCTCGTCGGCCGCACCGGCGACGTCGAGCGCGGCGAAGTCGGCGTGCGCGCGATCGGCGTACGCGGTGCCGTCGTCGCCGATCGCGACGACCTGCACCTCGCTTCCGGTGCGAGGCCAGTACGCCCACGTCCCCTTGGAGCTCGCGACCGCGACCTCTTCGACCAGGGTCGCGACGAACCCGGCGGCCGACAGCTTCTTGGCGCGCGCCGGGTCGCAGATCCGCTGCGCCGCCTTCGCGCGGTCGAGCGGCGTCGCCACGGCGGTGCGCTCCACGTACGCGGCCGGCGCGCTCGGGATCGCTCGCGGCTCGGGCAGACCCGCGAACCGTGGGTTCTCCGGGACGCGTTCGGCGAGCTCGCCGGCCGAACGGGCGGCGCGCTCGAGACCGTCGCGGTCCACGCGATCGGTCGAGCTGAGAGCGACGCGCTTGCCGCGCACCGCGCGCACGCGCGCTCTCGCCTCGCGGCTCACGACGTTCTGGTGGATCTGCGCGTTCGCAAAACGCGTGAGCGCGTAGGTCCGCGTGCGCAAGAAGACCTCGGTCTCCTCGGCGTCCGAGGCGGCCAGCGCCGCGTCCGCGAGCGCACGCAGCGCGCCCTCGCCCGCGAGGACCACGCTCGCGCGCTCGCCCTCGGCCAGGAGGTTGCTCACGCGCGGATCACGCCGACGCGGACGTTGCGGAACCGTGCCGGCGCCGCGCCGTGTCCGGTATGACCCACTTGCGAGGGCTGGCCCTTGCCGCAGTTCGGCGTGCCCCAGATGAACCATTCGGAGTCGGAGCAGACCGCGTCGCATGAGCCCCAGAACTCCGGGGTGATGCCGGTGTAGGTTGGGTTGCGCACCATCTCGGTCAGCTTGCCACCCTTGATGAGCCAGCCGATCTGCGTGCCGAACTGGAAGTTGAAGCGGCGGTCATCGATCGACCACGAGCGGTTCGTGTCCATGTAGATGCCCTCGTCGGTGTCCGCGACGAGGTCGGCGAGCGTCCCCGCGGCGCCCGGCATGAGCGAGACGTTCGTCATGCGGATGAGCGGCAGGCGGGCCCAGCCGTCGGCGCGCATCGTGCCGTTCGAGGCCTTCCCGAGCGCCGCGGCGGTCTCGCGGCTCATGAGGTAGCCGACGAAGAGACCGTCCTTCACCGCCCAGCCTTCGCTCGCCGGGACGCCTTCGTCGTCGTACGCGAAGGTCCCGAGGCCGCCCGGCGTGGTGGAATCGATGCGCATGCTCACGGCCTCGCTGCCGTAGCGGAGCGAGCCGAGCGTGTCCGGAGTGAGGAAGCTCGTCCCGGCGAACGCGGCCTCCGTCCCGAGCGCGCGGTCGAGCTCGATGGGATGGCCGCAGCTTTCGTGGACCTGCAGCATCGTCTGGTTCCCCGAGAGGATCACCGTCGTTCGGAGGTCCTGCGGGCACGGTGTCGCGGTGAGGAGCGCCATCGCCTCGTCAGCGATCCGCGGCGCGTTCCCCACGAGGTCCCAGCGCTCCGCGAACTCCCAACCGAACTGCCCCTGGCTGCGGCCGCCCGACGCAGGGTAGCTGCGGACCTGCTGCTCGCCGTCGCCGACGGACTCCGCCGAGATCGAGCAGCCGGTCTCGGTGATCGTCTGCGCGATGTCGGCGCCCTCGCTCGAGAGAAAGAGCTTCGACTCGCGCCATATCTCGTACGCGGCGCGCGTGGTGCGTAGCTTCGGCTGCTGCGCGCGCATGGCGGCATCGGCGCGCAGGAGCAGCGCGAGGCGGTCGTCGAACGACATCGCGAAGGGGTCCTTCGCGACGGGCGAGCGCCACGTGGCGGTCACGGGCTTCACCGGCGCCAGCCGCGCCGCGTCCCGCTTGGTGAGCGCGGATGCGCGCGCGACCTCGACCGCGAGGGCCGCCACGCGATCGGCCTCGGCGCCGGTCACGACCGGTGACGCCGCGAAGCCCCACGCGCCGTCGGCGATCGCGCGCACGCCGAAGCCGAGCGAGTCCACGCGATCGACGTTCTCGAGCGCGCCATTCTTCACCTGCGCGTCCTCGACCTCGCGCCGGACGAAGCGCACGTCGGCGTAGCTCGCGCCGCGCGTGCGCGCCGTGTCGAGCGCGCGCCGGCCGAGATTCCGCTCGCTGCCGAACGCCCCCGTCGCGGGCGCCGCGCTATGCACGGACGCGATAGTTCGGAGGCTCCGTCGTGATCCTGACGTCGTGCGGATGAGACTCGCGGAGGCCCGCGCCGGAGATGCGAACGAACCGTGCCTTCGTGCGGAGCTCATCGATCGACGCCGCGCCGACGTACTTCATTCCGGCGCGCAGGCCGCCCACCAGCTGGTGGACGAGCGGACCAAGCGGCCCCTGCGCATTCACGTGACCCTCGACTCCTTCGGGCACGAGCTTGGAGAAGTCGCCGATCTCCCCCTGGCCGTAGCGGTCGCGTGAACGGCGGGCTTGCATCGCACCCAGCGAGCCCATGCCCCGATATGCCTTGAGCCGCCCTTCCGGGCCGTCCGTCGTCTCCCCGGGCGCTTCGTCGACCCCCGCGAGCAGACCGCCAAGCATCACCGTCGACGCGCCGGCGCCGATCGCTTTGGCGATATCGCCCGACTGCTGGATCCCGCCGTCGGCACAGACCGGGATGCCGTGCCGGTCGGCGGCCTCGGCGCAGTCGAAGATGGCCGTGATCTGAGGCATCCCCGCGCCCGCGACGACCCGCGTCGTGCAGATCGCACCCGGACCGACGCCGACCTTCACGCCGTCGGCGCCCGCCGCGATGAGCTCCTCGGTGCCCTCGGCGGTCACGACGTTCCCCGCGAGGACCTGCACGCGGTGGCGCGCTTTCACCTTCTCGACCATGCGGATCACGCCGGCCGAATGACCGTGGGCGATGTCGACGACGATGAGGTCGGCACCCGCGGCCACCAGGGCCGCGGTGCGCTCGTCGGCGTCGCCGGACACGCCGACGGCGGCGCCGACCGGCACGCCGGCCTCCTTGACGAATTGGACCTCCCGCACCTGATCGGCGACCGAGAGGTTGCGATGGATGACGCCCAGTCCGCCGAGCTTTCCGAGCGCGATCGCCGTGCGCGAGTCGGTCACCGTATCCATCGCCGCCGAGACGATCGGGATCGCGAGACGGAGCTCGCTGGTGAGCCGTGTCGCCGTGGAGACCTGGGTCGGGAGGATGTCGCTGCGGGCGGGGATGAGGAGTACGTCGTCGAAGGTCAAGCCTTCCTTCGAGAACTTCTCCTCCGGGCTCACGGCCGCGCCGCCCTCACCCGGGCAAGTGTATTTGGAGGGCCGGCGCCGCGCGCGGCCCGGCGCTCAGTGGCTGCCGGCGAGCCGCCCCACCGAGATCGTGCTCGTCGCCGAGACCGTGGTGGGCACCCACGCTTCGAACGCGACGAGGCCACCCCACACGAGGATGTTGAGGGCCACGAGAACGACGAGAAGTGGGCGAACGCGCATCTCGGTTTCCTCCGGCCGTCCGCCTATCCGTCGTCCGGCGGCACGGTCCGAAGGCACTATCGGTCGGGCGCGCGCGCTCGCCATCACCTGCTCGGGGGAGCCGCCGCTAGTGGGCGGTGCGCTTGCTCCGCAGGCGCTCTCCGTACGACGTCCCGCCCCCTGCCCACGCGTTCAGCATCTCGACGCGCTCCCTGGTCCACGAGCGGGCACGCCACCAGAACACCGTGGCGGTCGAGAGGCCGATGAGACACGCCCCCGGAAGGACGACCTCCTGGAGATCGACGAACAGGTCCAACCGGTGCGCGACGACCGCGAGCGCCACGAAGATGAGCGCCTCGACCTCGACCAGGACGACGAGGAAGATGAGCGCGAACGACGCCGCGCCGAACGTCTTCTTCCGCCGATACGGGAACGCGATGTCGAGCAGGCTCATGACCGGCCGGATGTTAGAGGAGCGTCGCGGTCCTTTCGGGTCCAACGCCGACCATTCCGATCGGCGCGCCGACCGTCTGCTCGATACGGGTCAGATACGCGCGCGCTTCCTTCGGCAGGCCGGCGCGGTCGTGCATGCCCGTGATCGGCTCGAGCCAGCCCGCGAGCGTCTCGTAGCAGGGACGCACCCTCTCGAGCGCCGCCGTGGGCGGCATGTCGCACGTGCGCCTGCCGTCGAGCTCGTACTGGGCGCAGAACGGGATCCGTTCGTAGACGTCGAGCACGTCGAGCTTGGTGACCGCGATCTCGGTGAAGGCGTTCAGGCGGTGCGCGTGCCGCGGCGCGACCGCATCGAACCAGCCGACGCGTCGCGGACGGCCGGTCGTCGCGCCGTACTCCCCGGCGCGCTCGCGGAGCTCGTCGGCCTCACGCCCGTGCAGCTCCGTCGGGAACGGCCCCTCGCCCACGGCGGTCGAGTACGCCTTCACGACGCCGATCACCCGCGTGATGAGCCGCGGCGGGATGCCCGCGCCGACCGACGCGCCGCCCGCCAGCGGATTCGAGCTCGTCACGTACGGATAGATGCCCCAGTCGAGGTCGCGCATCGCGCCGAGCTGACCCTCGAGGAGGATCGCGGCGTCGCGCGCGAGAGCGTGCTCGACGAGCGCCAGCGTGTCGACGATCCGTTCGCCGAGGGTCGCCGCGGCGCTCAGCACCTCGTCCGCGACGGCCTTGGCGTCGAGCGGCTCGTCGCCGAAGCGCTCGAGGATCGCGTTCTTCGTCTCGAGCTCGTGCGCCACGCGCGCGCGGAACCGCCGCTCGTCGCGGATCTCGTAGGCCTGGATGCCGTGCCGCGCGACCTTGTCCGCGTACGCGGGGCCCACGCCCATGCCGGTCGTGCCGAGCTTCTGGCGGCCGCGCTCGCGCTCGTCCAGGCGGTCGAGGGCGACGTGCCACGGCATGAGCAGGTGCGCGCGATCGGAGACGCGCAGGCTCGCCGTCGTGATCCCTGCGTCCTCGAGCGTCGCCATCTCGTGCGTGAGCGCGGTGAGGTCGACGACGGTGCCCGGGCCGAGGATGCAGAGCGCCTTCGGATTGAAGATTCCCGACGGGACGAGGTGCAGCTTGAACGTGCCGTGCTGGTTCACGACGGTGTGGCCGGCGTTGTTCCCGCCCTGGTACCGGATGACCACGTCCGCCTCCTGCGCCAGGAGGTCAGTGATCTTGCCCTTGCCCTCGTCGCCCCACTGGGCTCCGACGATGGCGGTCACCGGCACGTGAGGAGATGCTAACGGTTGAGGGGGGCTCCGCCCCGCTGTCGAAGGGGGCTCCGCCCCCTTCGGATCCCCGCTTGATCGACTACGTCGCGCCGACGATGAGCGCGCCGAGCTTCGCGAGCTCGACCATGGTCAGCGTGCGCGACGGCTCGCGCGCCCACCAGGTGTTCGCGTCCCACTGCGGGTCGTCGGCGGGCTGGTTGCGGAACGCGAGGCCCGCGGGCGCGAACGCGCGCGAGAAGAGCAGCGCCGCGCGCCGCTGGTGATAGGGGCTCGTCACGAGGATCGCTGTGCGCAGGCCTTGCGCGCGCATGACCTCCGCGACACGCGTCGCGTTCTCCCCGGTCGTCGTGGACGCGCCTTCGACGATGACCGCGTCGGCCGGGACGCCCGCGCGGACCGCCTCCCGCTTCATGAGCTCGGCCGAGGGCGCGGACTCTGGATCGCTCGACGCGCCCGAGAAGAGGAGGACTGGCGCGTAGTGCGCCTTCCACAGCGCGATCGCGGTCTCGACGCGGGCGCCCGAGGCGTCGCCCGAGATCGCGACGATCGCGTCAGCCGGCGCGAGCGGGTCGGCGACCGCCAGGAGATGCCCGATCGCGACGAGGCCGCCGAGCACCGTGGCCACGCCGAGGACGAACCCGAGGAGGAACCGCCTCACGCGATGATGATGCGGGTACGGTCAGACGCGGTGCCTGCACGGGACGGCCGCACCTGCTGCAGACGATGTCGTGCATGCTCTGGGCTCTCGCCGCGGCGCGCTCCGCCTTCGCGGGGCGGCGGCAAGCGGGCGGGCTCAGCCGGGAAGGGCGCCCTCGGCCCGGGCCGTACGGCGAAGGCCGTCCCGCAGCCCCGTGCGCGGGCGCCAGAGGTCCTCGCGCGCCGCTTTGCTCGGATCGACGCAGCCCCTCAGCACCTCGGCCGGCCGCGGCGGCGCGTGCGTGACGCCCGGAGGAACGCCCAGCAGCGCGGTCAGCTCGCGCACGAGGTCGTTCACGCTCGTGGCGACCCCCGTGCCGATGTTGTAGACGCCGGTCCACTTCCCGCCGAGCGCGGCGACGACCGCCTCGACGACGTCGCCGACGTAGACGTAGTCGCGCTCGTAGCGGCCGTCGCCGAACATCGTGATCGACCGCCGGCGCTTCCAGCACTCGATGAAGATCGCGATGACCCCGCCCTCGAGGTCGCGGCGCTGGCGCGGCCCGTAGATGTTCGCCAGGCGCAGCGAGACCGCCGGCATTCGCGAGCCGGCGACGATCTGCTCCGCCTGCGCCTTGAAGCGGCCGTAGTTGGACCGCGGGTCGACCGGCGTGTTCTCCTCCGCGCAGACCGGCGTCTCGCCGTAGATCGCGCCGCCGGTCGAGATGTTCACGAAGATCGACGCGCCCGTCTGGCGCGCCAGCCCGACGACGTTCTCGGTCCCGCGCACGATGACGTCGCGGTAGAGCTCCTCCTTCTCCATCGACTCCACGACCTTCGTCTTGGCCGCGCAGTGCACGACCCCGCCGATGCGCTCGCCCGCGAGCGCGCGCTCGAGCGCGCCGCGGTCGGAGACGTCGGCGACGCGGAGCTCGGCCCGCCCGTCGAGGTTGGCGCGGTCGCCCGTGGAGAGATCGTCGACCACAAGGACCTGATCGCCGCGCGCGAGGAGCGCGTCGACCACGTGGCTCCCGAAGAATCCGGCGCCGCCGGTGACAAGTACACGCAAGGCAGGGCCGACTGTACGGATGCGAGCCGTCCGGCTGTCCACCGTCGGCGAAATTGGTGGACGCGCGGTGGACGGATTTGGTGGAGAAGCCTGTGGACAGCGGGCCCGCGATGAGGCCGAATCCCTCGGCGCACCGGACGTTGTCCGGCGAGCTCCCCCCAGAGACTGCGCCGGGAGGTCCCGCTTGCGCCTGCTTGCTCATCTAGAACGTCCGTTCGATACTGCGTAGATGACGCTTGAGGTACGCGGCGCCGAGCGGCAGGTGCCGTTCGACGATCGCTCCGAGCAGCAGGTCCTCGGGAGCCTGCTCATCGACCGGGACGCGATCTTCAAGGTCGCCGACCTCCTTCGCGCGGACGACTTCTACATCCCGCGCAACCGGCTGATCTACGACGCGGCGCGTGCGCTCCTGGAGCGCCGCGAGCGCATCGACCCGCTGACGATCCAGGTCGAGCTCGCGCGCCGCGAAGAGCTCGACCGTGCGGGCGGGGTCGCGTACCTGCGGGCGATCACGGAGACGGTGCCGACCGCGGTCGAGATCGAGCGCCACGCGCACGTCGTGCGCGACCGGGCGATCCTGCGGCGGCTGCTCGGCGCGGCGACCGCGATCGCCGCCGACGCGTACGACGAGCCCACCGACATCCCGCTCGCGCTCGATCGCGCGGAGCAGCGACTCTTCGCGCTCCGCGACGAGTCGCTGAACGCGCAGCTCCGCCACATCACCGCGGCGCTGCAGACGAACTACGAGCACCTCACCGACCGGATGGAGCGGCCGTTCGAGGTGAGCGGCATCCCCTCCGGCTTCCGCGAGATCGACTACTACACCGAGGGCTTCACGACGGGCGACCTCATCGTCGTCGCGTCGCGCCCGTCGGTGGGGAAGACGAGCCTGGCGCTCGCGATGGCCTTCGAGATGGCCAAGCGCGGTCACCCCGCGCTCCTCTTCTCGCTCGAGATGGACGCCAAGCAGATCGTCTCGCGCTTCCTCGCGCTGAACAGCCGCATGGACCTCCTCGCGCTGCGGACCGGGAACATCATCGACACCGAGGCCGCCGAAGCGCTGCGCGGCCTGCCGATCCTCATCGACGACACGCCGGGCATCTCGATCATGGAGCTGCGCACCAAGGCGCGCCGTGCGACGACGCACGAGAAGATCGAGGTGATCGTCGTCGACTACATCCAGCTCATCCGGACGGGCGAGGACGACGAGAACCGGGTGCAGGAGATCGCGACGATCACGCGCAATCTCAAGTCGCTCGCGCGCGAGCTCGGCGTGGTCGTCATCGGCCTGTCGCAGCTCTCGCGTGCCGCGGGTGACGCGGCCGGCGAGCCCAAGCTCTCGACGCTCCGCGAAGGTGGGTCGCTCGAGCAGGACTCCGACGTGGTCGTGATGCTGTGGAAGGACCGCGAGGAGACGCCCGTGGGCGCGCCGCGTCTCATCAACGGCGCCGTCGCGAAGAACCGCAACGGACCGACCGGCTCGTTCCAGCTCCTCTTCGAGAGCGAGCAGGCGCGGTTCTTCTCGAAGGCGCGCGACGACGGCGGGATGCCGGCATGACGAGCGCCGCCGAGCTCGACCGCCGCGCGCCGAAGCCACCGCCGGAGAAGCCCGAGGCGGAGGCGTCGCTCCTCGGCGCCATGCTCATCGACGGCACCCTCTACAACCAGGTCGGCCGCGAGCGGATCGCGCCGGCGGACCTGTCGCGGGAGCAGCACCGTCTCGTCCTTGCCGCGATCGCGCGCGTCGCGGAACGAAGCGAGCCGGTCGGCTTCGCGAGCGTGCAGGCCGAGCTCGCCGCGCGCGACGAGCTGGACGCCGTGGGCGGCGCGCAGTTCCTCGTCGGCCTCATGCAGAACGTGCCCACGGTCGCGCACGCCGAGAGCTACGGGGCGATCGTCGAGCGGACCGCCCTGCTGCGGCGGCTCATCGGCTCCGCGAACGAGATCGCGCGGCTTGCCCTCACGCGGGAGGACGCGAGCTCGGCGGTCGCGGACGCGCAGGAGCTGCTCTTCTCGGTCAGCGAGTCCACGCTGCACCGCGACATCGTGTCGCTCGAGGTCGCTCTTCACCGCTACGCCGAGCAGGTCGACGCGCGCGGCGACCTTCGCGTCGGGATCCCCACGGGCTTCGAATCGCTCGACAAGAAGACCGGCGGGCTCCAGCCTTCGGACCTCATCCTCATCGCCGGCCGTCCCGGCCTCGGCAAGACGAGCCTCGCCCTGAACGTGGTCGCGAACGCGGCGGTCGATCAGCGCAAGACCTGCGCGGTCTTCTCGATGGAGATGAGCGAGATGCAGGTCGTGCAGCGGCTCATCTCGATGCTCGCCGAGATCGACGGGAACCGCATGCGCCGCGGACGCCTGTCGCAGCAGGAGTTCGTCGCGATCTCCGCGGCCTCGGGCCGGCTGCAGCAGGCGCCGATCTTCGTCGAGGAATCGAGCCGGCTCACCGTCACCGACATCCTCGCGAAGTCGCGGCGGCTCCAGGCCGAGCGCGGCCTGGATCTGGTCGTCATCGACTACCTGCAGCTCATCGAGGGCGCGGAGGAGGACGAGAACCGCGTGCTCGAGGTCGCCCGCATCAGCCGCGCACTGAAGGCGATCGCGCGCGAGCTCGAGGTCCCGGTCATCGCGGTCTCCCAGCTCTCGCGACAGATCGAGCAGCGCGGAACGGAGCCGATGCTTTCAGATCTCAGAGAGAGCGGCGCATTGGAGGCTGACGCGGACCTCGTGATGTTCCTCTGGCAGAAGGACCGCAAGGACCGCGAGGAGTCGGTCGTGCGCCTCAAGCTGGCCAAACACCGCAACGGTCCGACCGGCGACTTCGACCTGCACTTCCAATCCGAGCTCACGCGCTTCCGCGACCTCGGCGAGACGCGCGAAGGCGCGTGAGCACGCCCACGGCGCGGCTCCGACGGACGGTCGGGCTCCGCTCCGCGGTCGCCCTCTACGTGGGCGCGGTCCTGGGGACCGGCATCCTGGTGCTGCCCGCGGTCGCGGCCGAGACCGCCGGACCGGCGTCGCTCGTCGCCTGGGCTGGGCTGTCGCTGCTGTCGCTCCCGCTCGCGCTCACGTTCGCCGCGCTCGCCCGGCGGCAGCCCGTCGCGGGTGGCTTCACCGCGTACATCGTTCGGGCGTTCGGCACGCGCTGGGGCGCGATCGCCGGGTGGCTCTTCCTCGCGCAGGTCCCCACGGGCACCGCCTTCGTCGGGCTCCTCGCGGCGTCGTATCTCGCGGCGCCGTTCGCCCTGGGCCGCGACGCGCAATTCGTCATCGCCGGCGCGTTCATCGTGCTCGCGTACGGTCTGAACCTCCTGGGCCTGCGCCTCGTCGGGGCGGCGCAGGCGGTCGCGACGGTCGGGGTGCTCGGGCTCGTCGTCGTCGTCGTGCTCGCGTCGGTGCGGGACGTCCGAGCCGACGCGTTCGCTCCGCTCGCGCCGTTCGGCTGGCCGGCCGTCGGCTTCGCCGCGGTCCAGCTCTTCTGGGCGTTCGTCGGCTGGGAGGCGATCACGCCCCTGGCGGAGGAGTTCCACTCGCCCGAACGCGATCTCAGGCGGGCGAGCGTCCTCAGCGTCGGCATCGTCGCGGTCGTCTACCTCGCGCTCGCGACGGTCACGGTCGGGACGCACGCATACGGACCGGAGGCCTCCGGCCTGCCGCCGTTCGCGCGGATGGCCGAGCGCGCGCTCGGCTCGAGCGCGCTCGTCGCCGTCGGTATCGCGGGCGGCCTCCTCTGCTTCACGCCGCTCAACGCCTACGTCGCCGGGCTGAGCCGGCTGGCGTACGCGCTCGCGCGCTCCGGCGATCTTCCGGCGTGGGTCGGAGCGCTCCATCCGTGGACGGGAGTACCCCACCGCGCGCTGGGCGCGCTCGGCGTCGCCTGCCTCATCGCCCTCGGGGCGACGTACGCCGCCGACCTGCACGGCGCCGATCTGCTTCCGATCTCGACCTCGTCGTTCATCGCGACCTACGTGCTCTCGATGGCGGCGGCGGTCCGGCTCCTGCGCGGCGCGGACGCGGTCCTCGCTGCGGTCGGCCTCGTCGCGTGCGTCATCGTCCTGGCGTTCGTCGGGGCGCTCGTCGCCTGGCTCGTCGCCGTCGCCGTCGCGGCGTCGCTCTACTCAGGCCGAGCGCATCGCGCGATAGTGCGCGCGGCATAGCGAAGAGGAGAGGTGGCCCGTGAAGATCGAGTTCATCGCCGGGTTCGGTCCCATCGCGCGCGACAAGGAGGTATCGCTGCGCCTCTACCGGGACACGCTCGGGATCGCGTTCAACGAGCAGGAAGGCACCGCGACGAACTCGCTCGAGGGCGCGAAGTACTTCTCGCTCTGGCCGCTCGCCGAGGCCGCGCAGTCGTGCTTCGGGACCAACCTCTGGCCCGAGCACATCCCGGCGCCTCAGGCGTGGCTCGAGTTCGACGTCGAGGATGCGGCCGCGGTGACCACGGCGGCCGAGGAGCTGGCCGAGAAGGGCTACCGGCTCCTCGTCAAGGCGCGCGAGGAGCCGTGGGGCCAGACCGTCACGCGGCTGCTCTCACCCGAAGGCCTCCTCGTGGGCGTCGTCTTCACGCCCTGGCTGCACAAGGGGGCGTAGCGCTCGCGCTCGCCGCCGCCTCGCCGGCTACGCGGGCTCGATCGCGACGGTAAGGTTCGCGCGTACGTCGGCGAGGAGCCGGACCTCGACCGTGTGTATCCCAAGCGTCTTCAGCGGCTCGTGGAGCACGATCTTCGTCCGATCGATCTCGGTCTTCGCCTCCCGGGCGAGCGCGTCGGCGACGTCCTTGCTCGTCACGCTGCCGAAGGTCTTCCCCTGCTCGCCGGCCTTCAGCTTGAACACCAGGGTGATCTCGCCGAGCCGCTTCGCCAGGGACTGGGCATCCTCGTGCTCGCGGTCCTTCTTCGCCTTCGCGGCGTTGCGCGCCTGCGCGAGGTGCTTGAGCTCGCCGACCGTCGCCAGGGTGGCCAGACCGCGCGGGAGGAGGAAGTGCTCCGCGTAGCCGTCGGCGACGTCCTTGATGTCCCCGGCGTGTCCGAGACCGCGGACCTCGCTCTTCAGGATCACGCGCACGGGTCCAACGCTGCCGCGCTAGGACGCGGAGGTCGACTCGTCCAGCGAGCTTTCCTGCTCGCTCCGCCGCAGCTCCAGCTCCCACGCGAAGACCGACGCGGCGACGGCGAGGATGCCCATGACGGTGAGCGCGCCGATGATCGCGAGGAGCGCCTCGATCACGCCGAAGAGGCCTGGGCCCGAGTCGCGGTCGCTCATGCGCTCCCCTTTCCGCGGTCACGCGGGACGATGCGTTCCAGAGTAGCGCGAAGGTCCGCGAACCGATCGCCGAGGATCCGCTCCGCCCGCACGATGTCGCGTCGGAGCTCGTCCTGATCCTGGGCGATCTTCGCGAGGTGCTCGTCGACGATGTCCGGCGGTGCGCTCCGGATGAAGAAGTCGAGCCCGAGCAGCACGACGGCGAGATCGTCGAGCTGGCCGAGGACCGGGATGAAGTCCGGGATGAGGTCGATGGGGAACACGAGGTACCCGGCGACGGCGACGAGGATGAGCTTCTGCTGGAGGGGTACGCGCCGGTCGCGCAGCAGCGCCCACACGAGCCGCGCGTAGGTGGGCGCGCGCCGCGCGAGCGCGAGCGCCTCGCCGAGGTCCTTCGGTGCGCGGATGCGGTCAGCCACCGTGTACCTCACTCTGCGGGAAACGTGCCCGGAGTGCCGCGAGCGTCTGCGCGAGAGCGGCGTCGCGGTCCGACGCCCAGAAGGTGACGAGGTAGCGCGCCTTCGCGTCGGCCACGCCGCGAAGCTCGACCGTCGGCGGGGGCTCCATCGAGACGCCCTCGGCCCCGGCGAGGGCTCCGCGGACGTCGTCGACGCTCAAGGAGACCTCCGCCGGGACGACGAGCCACGCTGCCGCGCGCCTCGTCGGGAAACGCGTGAGGTTTACGACGGACTCGGTCATGAAGCTGCCGTTCGGGACGATGACCTCGCGGCCGTCCATCGTCCGGAGCTGCGTGGTCCGGAAGGCGATCTCTTCGACGACGCCGGTGTGGCCCGAGACCTCGATCGTGTCGCCGATGCGGAACGGCCGCTCGACGAGCACCCAGATGCCGGCGAAAAAGTTCTTGAGGATGTCCTGGAGCGAGAGGCCGATGACGATCCCCACCACGCTGAACGAGGTGAGGATCCAGCCGAACGCGCCCTGCGTGTAGATCGCCAGGATGACGAGGACGCCGATCGTGAAGACCAGCAGCTGGGCGATGTTCCCGAGCAGGATCGTGACGTTCGCCTGGGCCCGATTGCGGGCGAGCGCGCGCATCGTCGTGCCCCGTACTCCTCGGGCGATGAGCAGCGCGACCGCGCTGACGAGCAGCGCCCACACCGTGCGGACCGTGTAGTCCAGGACCGTCTCCCGGACGAGGCCCGGATCCACTGGCACGGGCCCGGACTATGGGGCCCGCTTGACAATTGAACATCCGTTCGGTTAGCCTTTCGGGGCAGCGTGACCAAACAGGACCAGCACCGGGCGGAGCGCATCCTCGCCTACATCCGCGAGACGATCGCCGAGCGGGGCTACCCGCCGAGCGTTCGCGAGATCGCGGAGGCGGTCGGGCTCGCTTCGACGTCCGCCGTCCACCACCACCTCACCAAGCTCGAGAAGGAAGGGCGTCTCCAGAAGGAGGCGACCCGGTCCCGCGCGCTCACCCTCCCCGGCCAGTTCGGCGGTCGCGTCGTCCACGCCCCGGTGATCGGCGAGATCGCCGCGGGGCAGCCGATCCACGCGTACGAGGACCGCTCCGAGAGCCTCGCGCTGCCGAGCGACCTGGCGGCGCGCGGCCGCGAGACGTACGTCCTCCGCGTGCGCGGGAAGTCGATGATCGACGATCACATCGACGACGGCGACTACGTGGTCGTCCAGGAGCAGAACACCGCGCGCGACGGGGACATCGTCGTGGCCCTTCTCGAGGACAACGCCGCCACGCTGAAGCGCTTCTACAAGGAAAAGGACCGCGTCCGACTGCAGCCGGCGAACGGACAGATGGCCCCGATCTACGCGCGCGACGTCCAGATCCAGGGAAAGGTGATCGGCGTGATCCGCCGGCTCGCCTAACAGCAGACGCGTCGGCGCGCGCCATAGGCTTCGACGATGCCCGCGCGCGCTCCCGTACTCACCCTTCGCGAGCTCAACCGCGCGCTCCTCGCGCGGCAGATGCTCCTGCGACGCGAGAAGGTCGGTGTGGTCGAGGCGATCGAGCGGCTCGGCGGGCTCCAGGCGCAGTGGGCGCCGTCGCCGTACGTCGCGCTCTGGTCGCGGCTGGCAACCTTCGACCGCGATCGGCTCACCAGGCCGATCGACCGCGGCGCTGTCGTGAAGGCGACGCTCATGCGCGCGACGCTCCATCTCGTCTCGGCGCGCGAGTACCCGGCCTACGCGCTCGCGACGAGCGAGGGACGCTTCGGGGCGTGGCGCCCGCCCGGCGGCCCCGCGCTCGCTGACCTGCGCACGCTGCACGCACGCGTGCTGCGCTTCGCCGGCAAGACGCCGCGTACGCGCGACGAGATCCGCGAGCACATCGCCGGGCACCTGCCTGCCGCCGCCGCGAAGGACGAGCGGCTCCAGAGCTGGTTCCTCTTCGCGGCCGTCGCGACGAGCGGCCTCGTCTGGGACGCGGCCGGCGCCCATTTCGAGCACCGGCAGCGCGCGCGGCACGTCGCGCCGGCGGCGAAGCTGCGACGCGCGCCACCGGCTGACCGCGCCTACGAGCTCGTCGTGCGCCGCCATCTCGGCGCATTCGGTCCGGCCACGGTCGCCGACATCGCCACGTGGAGCAGCGTCCGCGTCCCGAACGTCCGCGCCGCTCTGGCGCGCATCAGGGGCCTTCGCCGCTTCACGGACGAGGCCGGACGCGAACTCTACGACCTCGCGCGCGCGCCGCGGCCAAGGGCCGACACTCCCGCGCCGGTGCGGTACCTCGCGCGATTCGACGCGGCGATCCTCGGCCACGTCTCGTCCGAGCGGACCCGCATCCTGCCCCAGCAGTTCCGCAAGCAGGTGATCTTCTCCGCCGAGGTGTGGCAGACCTACCTCGTGGACGGAATGGTCGCCGGCCGATGGACCATCGCGGTGGGACCGAGGCAGGCGATCGTGGAGCTCAAGCCGTTCACACGCGTGTCGCGCGCGGACCGGTCCGCGCTCGTCGATGAGGGTGAGCGTCTCGTCCGCTTCTACGCGCCCGATGCGCGGACGCACGGCGTGCGCGCATGACGAGGGACGGCGCCCTGCCGGTCCTCACGCTTCGCCGGCTGAATCGCGCGACCCTCGCGCGCCAGCTGCTGCTGCGGCGCGCCAGGCTCGACGTCGTCGACGCGATCGAGCGGGTCGCCGCGCTCCAGGCGCAATGGGCGCCCTCGCCATATGTCGCGCTCTGGTCGCGCCTCGCCGGATTCACGCGCGAGCGGCTCTGGTCGGCGATCGAGCGCCATACGGTGATCCGCGCGCGGCTCATGCGCGGGACGCTGCATCTGGTGAGCGCGCGCGACTTCTACGCGTTCGCGGTCGCCACGCAGGACACGCAGCGTGCCGCGTGGAATCGGATCCAGATCGCCCGCGGCGTGGAGTCGGAGCGGGTCGCCACGCTCGCGGCCGCGTTCGCTCGCACGCCGCGGCCGAAAAAGGACGTCATCGCTCATCTGCGCGAGAACCTCGGCGATGTCTTCAACGAGCGCTTCAACTGGCTCCTCTGGCGGTACGTGAGCGCGCACGCCGACCTCGTGTCGGCACCGCCAGGCGGGCACTGGGGGTACGGCGGCACCGACGCGCCGTACGTCGCGGCGCGTCACTGGATCGGCTCCGGACGCCGTCCGGCCGAGGACGCCGCGGTCGAGCGTCTCATCCGCCGGTGCCTCGGCGCCTTCGGCCCGGCGACGCTTGCGGACATCTGCAAGTTCACGGGGCAGGTGCCCGCGCGAATCCGACCGGTCCTGGACCGACTCGCCCCGGATCTGCGGCGTTTCGCCGACGAGCAGGGCCGCGCGCTGTTCGATCTCCCCCGGGCGCCGCGCCCCAAGGCCGAGGTGCACGTGCCGGTGCGCTTCCTGCCGCGATACGACGAGGTGCTCATCGCGTATCAGCACCGCGATCGCGTGATCGCGCCACGTCACCGGCCGGCGATCTACGCGAAGAACGGGATCATCGAAGCGACGCTCCTGGTCGACGGCTTCGTCACGGGGACCTGGGACCTCGCTGCTTCCCGAGAGCAGGCGCTCCTGCGGATCCGTCCGTTCAAAAAGCTCGCCCCGCCGGACCGCCGCGCGGCGCTCGACGAGGGCGAGCAGCTCGCGCGTTTCCTCGCGCCCGACGCGCGTGCGCACGGGGTCCGTGTCGGATGAGCGAGCGTCGCGCGATCCTCCACTGCGACCTCGACGCGTTCTACGCCTCGGTCGAGCAGCGCGAGCACCCTGAGTACCGCGGGAGGCCCGTGATCGTGGGCGGCGGGCCGAACGACCGCGGCGTCGTGAGCGCGGCGTCATACGAGGCGCGCCGGTTCGGCATCCGTTCGGCGATGCCGCTGCGCACCGCCGGGCGGCTCTGCCCCGACGGCATCTTCGTGCCCGGTGACCACGAGCGCTACGGCGAGGCGTCCGACCAGGTCATGGCGCTCTTCGCCGAGAGGACGCCGCTCGTCGAGCCGATCTCGCTCGACGAGGCCTTCCTCGACGTCACGGCCACCGAGCACCTCTGGGGCAACGCGCTCGCGATCGCCAACGAGCTCAAGCGGGCGGTCCGCGAGCGCTGCGGGCTCGTGCTCTCGGTGGGCGTTGCCACGAACAAGCTCTGCGCGAAGGTCGCTTCCGACCTGCGTAAGCCCGACGGCCTCGTCGTCGTCCCCGCGGGCGAGGAACGCACGTTCCTCGCGCCGCTGCCCCTCGAGCGCCTCTGGGGCGTCGGGCCGAAGACGCGCGCGCTGCTCGAGGGCTGGGGCCTCCGGACGATCGGCGACCTCGCGGCGTTCGATCGGTCCACGCTCGACGCACGGCTCGGCGAGCACGGGACCGCGATCCACGAGCGCTCGCACGGCGTCGACGACTCACCGGTCGTCCCGGAGATGGCCCCCAAGTCCGTCGGTCACATGCACACGTTCGACACGAACACGCTGGATCCGGGACGCATCGAGGGCATGCTCTTGCGGCTCTCCGAAGGCGTCGGCCGCCGCCTGCGCGAACAGACGCTGCGCGGCCGGACGATCACGCTCGCCCTTCGCGTCGCGCCCTTCGAGACGCGCTCGCGCCAGCGCACGCTCGGCGAAGCGACGAACGACGACGCGACGATCTTCCGCGTCGCACGCACGTTGCTCCGCGACGCGCTCGCCGAGGACCGTGCGCAGGGGCGTACGAGCCCGGTGCGCCTGGTCGGTGTGTCGGTGTCGGGTCTGGTCGCGGGCGAGCAGCTCGGGCTCTTCGACAGCGCGCGCCAGAACCGTCTCAACGCGGCGCTCGATGCGGTGCGCGAGCGCTTCGGCGACGAAGCGCTCGATCGCGCGAGCGCGCGCGAGGTGCGAGACCGACGACGTTTCGGCTGGACGCGACCCCGTTGATGTGGAGAGCCTGTGGACGGCGCGCGTCGGGACTGTGGAGAACTCTGTTGATGAGAACGTGGACAAAACGTCTTGCCCGCTGGCACTCACCTGCCGATGATTCGCCGGTCCAGCGGAGGGGAGGGGCAGAAAGGGTGTCCGAGGATCGGGTCGCCCCGGTGGCGATCGACTTCATTTCGTTCTGCTTCTCGCGGCGCGCACGGGAATGGCCCTATCTGTACGACGAGATGTGCTACGTGGCCTCGAACCGGCTGTACCGCGGCCTCGGCTACCAGGAGCTCCGCGAGGCGGGACTGGATCTCACGCTCGTCGGACTCGCGCGAACGAGCCGCATCGTGACCGAGGTGATGCGCGAGATGCGGCAACGGCCGCTGGGAGAGCTCGTCGCGGCGAGCTAGCTGACGTTGGCCACACCGGCGGGGCGGCGAGTGAAAGGAAGCGCACTCGCCGCCTCTTTTTTCCTACGCGGGCGCGCTCTCTGGCAGAATGGACGGTGCGAGGGGAGCGCGAAAAACGCGCGACTTTCGCGATGGTCCCGTGGTGCAGCGGCCTAGCATACGTCCCTGTCAAGGACGAGATCGCCGGTTCGAATCCGGTCGGGACCGCACGACGCCGTCGATATCCTTGAGCGCGTGAGGCCCGAAGCTCGCCCTGCAGATCGGCGCCGTCCTGGCGATCGTCTTCGGGCTCGGACTCGCGCTCCTTCCCGCGCAGATGCTCGCCGGCTTCGGCCTGTCCACCCCGAACGAGGCGCTCGTCGTCTCGCGCGACGTCGGCGTCACGCTCGTCGGCGTCGGTGTGATCAACTGGCTCGCGCGGGACGCGACCGGCGCCG